>JAAUYG010205329.1_pt1 | contig 13065 bp, 8 predicted proteins | sample 7278091 | NCBI WGS metagenome assembly JAAUYG01 (sample SAMN14350201, study PRJNA611818) | marine sediment metagenome | isolation source: surface marine sediment (0.6m) | place: French Polynesia: Moorea | collected 2018-08
CCCCCCCCCCCCCCCCCCCCCCCCCCCCCCCCCCCCCCCCCCCCCCCCCCCCCCCCCCCCCCCCCCCCCCCCCCCCCCCCCCCCCCCCCCAGCACCAGGACGATATGCCACATGCCTCAATTCTTTTTAATTATGTCCAATGCACACCAATGGCACATTACAGATTCTGATTAAATATCTATACATCATGTATCTGCAAAAGTTTTTAAGTCAGAAGTCAACTGCTCTATCTATGCCAATATTATGTCCACCTTGTCTTCAGGGCTATCCTCGGTGCTCACAACATGCAGATCATCTTTGCCGATGTACTTACCCTTCTTGATCTCAGCAAGTAAGTTAACGCATGATATATACTTCCGGGCATTTTGCCTGTTTTGAAATTGCCAATCAGTAAAAAAGGGAACTGGAATTTGATCTTCCCATTGGCAAATATATACCGTGATAAAGTTGACTAGCCAAATAAGAGTAGAATCTGAGTTGAAGGACCGTCTTATTGGTCATAGAAGTATATTCTCTCAAAATAGGTTGTCTGGTGATAGGGTCAGTTAATATATTGAAATATATGAAGTTTGGTTTGGCAGAAAATTATGTGGTCTTCCAAGAAAGGCGGGATCTCAGCCACTGTTCACTTGAGACAGGTTTTGCTATATTAATTCCTTGATAGTATTGGTTATATTATTTTAAAGATAACACTAAGTAACCTTTTTATGATACTGCACCCTATGTACATGTAATCCCTGGAGTACATGTCTTTACATAAGTACACTAGTGTGTGTGCATTAATTTCCACAATTTGTATGTTCTTTGCAGAGAGCTTGTATCTGATCTTCGCCGCCGTGTCACTGACTGGAGTGCCGCCCAGTGCCTTGGCGACATATTTGTCAAGTTCTCGTCAAACCTGAAGGCATACATTAACTTCTTGAACAACTATCCCACCATCCTCGTCACGCTTGAACGGGCGCAGGAAAAGGCGCCACATTTCCGCGCATATCTCAAACGCCATGAGAGGACCCCACAGACAAAGATGCTGACGTAAGCTTCCGATGGTTCCTGGGTATTTATACACAACCAATTTGTGCACGGACACTGATTCTGTTGTAGGGTTCAATCCCTGGCTGCATCATGCCAAAGATGTACATGTGTAAAACGTAGGAGGTTTGCACTTCTTAGTCTCATGCTCAACACAGCATTTGTAATTAGTTAGGCAACCGACTGTCCGGCCCAGAGTCAGTATAATGGTTGGAGTACGTGTGAATCCTTTCTGCTCACCTGTGGCATAATTGTGTTGACACCCAAAATTTTCTGCCAAGGGATGGTCGCTTGGCTCAGTTACAGTAGAACCTGGCTTGAAATCCCCTGTGTAGCCATAAAAATATGGTCTCTCAACACAGTTGGTCTCTGATATGACAGGTTCAATTGTGTTGAAATGTGGGACCTGTTGCAGGAATATGTGTCTGGTCTTTCAAGACAGGTAGCCTCTCATGGCATTGGTCTCTCAACAGAGATTTTACTGTACCAAGAAGATCCTGTGCATAGCAATTAATGGCTTGTTTCTAGGTTGGCCGAGCTGTTCCTCAGTCCAGCGCGTCGTATCCATGACTACGTGACCTTGCTGACCTGGTTCCAAACTGCCACACCTCCAGATCATGCAGATCGCCATGATCTCAAATCAGCGATAAAAAGCTATGCTGATCTGGATGATTTGATCCGCGAGGTAACTTGCCCAATAGAACTGAAAATTATATGGGGCCTGTTTTTTTTTTTTTTTTTGAATTGTACTTCTAAAAAATTAACGTTTTTTTCTTAAAGTTTTTTGTCTTTAAAAGCAAATTTGGAAAGCTGTCTTTTATTTGCCTAAGTCCGTTAAAGATTGCCTTTGCCTTGTGATGTCTTTTAAGATTTCAGCACCAGGCTCAGCTATTTATTCCACATAAATTGTACAGAGGCCTGCTAGTGCACTGTTAAGGTGTATGAACATTTTATGAAATACAGGCCTGGAGACCTAAAGCAGATTACTTTATTTATATATTTTTACATTCGATAATATATGTTTTGGATGTGTGAGTGTGTCCATAGTTCCAGTACATACAAGCTGGTTATGTGTCCTGTGAAATTATGTCAGTGTAATTTTACTTTCTCTGATATTTCAGTGCCGCAGACGTAGTGAGAGTGAGCGTGAACTGACTGCACTTCAGAAGAAAATTTTCAACTGTCCTGTAAGAATTTTGTTTTTCCTCGTGTTATTTTGATTTATGTGTGCTTTTTATAGCATGAAAATAAAATGGATGCTACCGTGGTGATCACTGACTGAAATAAACTTACATAAAATGAATCTCATGAAAGTGACTTCTAGAGCATACATCTGTTGTCCAAGCTGGTCTTCACACAGATCATATTCCCTCTTCATTCTATGACAACATGCTATCAACTGCTCAATATACATGCATTTAGTTCATTGCCAACTTATCCATCGTGTTCTGATGTTTGTTTGTTCAGGTTCTACTTGAGGCAAACCGTTTCTTTCTCAAACAGCTGGATGTGGCTCACCTTAAACCCCCATCTGCTCGCACAGCAGAGGGAGTCCCTCCAGAGATCAGGTAATTGGCTATGTTCCTTTACCACCATAATATCTGAATATTATAACATCCATGTACCGTAATCCTCCTGCAATAAGGACACCCCTTCTGCCAAACAATTCTGTCCTTTTTGCGAGTGAATGTTTTTGGATTCTGGAAACATAATTTCTGCTGAGACATTCTGTACACAGAGTCAACATAAAGGTGGTTACCATCCCCTGATGAAGGTAGAGAGATTCTGCCGAAAATTCAGGAACTTTTTCCACCTTTATGTTGACTCTGTGTACAGAATGTCTCAGCAGAAATTCTGTCCTTATTAGAGATGTGTCCTTTGGTGAGGATGAGCATTACATACATGTACATTCATAGTACTTGCTGCCAAGAATTTCTGTCCCGTCTTGAGGGGATTCATCTCTAGAGACTTTCCTTTAACAAAGGTACCACTGTATGTATAGTGTCAACATAAAGCTCTACACAGTGGTCCCTGCATTTTAAGACCACTCCTTCAGCAATAAAATGTTGGTCTTAAATTGGAGATGGTCTTAAAATAGAGGGATATTTGTATTTATGAAGCTGGTTTTAATATGGAGGGAATTGTAAAATGGAGGGGTCTTAAATCACAGGGACCATTGTACCTATTCATTCTCAGTAGTGGCCACTGGTTACGACCAATGACAATTCTTCTCACGTTGCTGTTGAGACAGTCTTTGGGAAGAGAGAGCATGCACCAATTCCATTCATATCACCCATGCTCCGATGATTTTTTTTTAGTGCCGCACAACATAATGTTACTTTCAAGTAATGCAAATGCATTTGATGCTCCATGTCACTAAAGGTCACCTCTGCAGGTGACAGTTATAGCGGCACTGTTGTATGTCTAAATTCTAAATGGCATCTACGTTTTCTTGTACTGCCATGGATACTATGACATAATTTCTTGGGCAAACATGTATATATATCCTCTTAAATTCCCCTGAAGATAGCAGCGAGAGTCTTGCCAAGTGTCCTTGAAATCGATATCCTTTATTTAGCATTTCATTTTTCAGTAACCTATATATCCTCATATTCAGGATTATCCCTGTGAAACCTTAATGTTGAAATCCATTCATGAGTTAAAACAATGTTTCTGCAGAAGTTATCAGCACATCGAGATCCTGGGGCTGTACTTGTTTAATGATGGCCTTGTCGTAACACGACGCACCACTCGTCACCTGCCGTTTGAGCGTAGCCAGGAGCATGAGTACAGGTTCGAAGCCTGCTGCGGTCTTCCAAGACTTCGAATTGAGGACATTCCTGACTCAAAGTGTAAGTTGTACAAGTATTATAGTTGTATTGGTTTCTGCAATTTGTAGCCCTTGGCTTTGTTGTCAGAAATATGCCACATCTGTAAACAAACTTAAGTTTACTAATTGTAAAGTTAACTTCGCAACAACTTTTTTTTTGTATTCTTGTTTTAGTTTTGGACTTTTAATAAAAGTTTCTTTAGAACTGTGAACCCAATTTTCTGGAAGCTAGGCTTATCTAAAAAAAATATACAATTTGCGCCAGCTTCTTGTTAAGAATTCTTTCTTTCTCAAAATTTGTATGTGCATTATGTTCGTGATATTGTATGTGGAGGATAATTTAAGAGAGATACTTTGAACATATGTCTCTAAAAAAGATGCTGAAATGGCTGACATATAGTCTCTTCAGTTATAATAGGAGTTGTACATGTACATGTATTAAATATAATATAGTAAAATCTATACATAGAGCATCTCAGGCTTTAGCAAAATGTGGTCCTTATACACAGGTGGTCTTTATATATGGGTCCATTAACCTGGAAAATATACAAATAAGGATCTGCAAAAAGTGGTCTTTTTTCAGGTGTTTTTATACAGGTGTTGTTTATATACAGATGGTGTTTATATGCACCAGTGGTCTTTAAAAATCCTAATTTTTGTAAATCTTGAAGAGACAATTAAGAATACAGTAGTCCCTCTCTTAAAGGACACTCTCTATAGAGGACAACCCTCTAGAAAGGGCACAACTTCTTGGCAGCAAGTACTATGAATGCATGTAATGCTACCTCTCACCAAAGGACACCTCTCTGATAAGGACAGAATTGTTTGGCAGAAGGGTTTCCTTATTAGAGGGGGCTACTGTATGTGGACACTTAAAGTGAGTTTTACTTTTCAGATATCCGTAACGCCTTCCGCTTGTACACCCCCCGCCGTAGCTGGACTTGTGCTGCGGACAGCTTTGACGAGAAGTTTAACTGGATAACGCTCGTGGAAAACACTGTGCATGCCGCTATTGAAGAAACTGGCTAATAGGTCGATTGATGTTTGCGGAAACAGAACGAATAACTGCATGACCAGTTAGTATTGAATATTGATGTCGCATACCAGATCCAGAGACTATATGATGCAAGTAGGCATGAAATGCCGTTAGCATGAAATATATTTTTTTGCAATATACCTATAATGTATTAGGACTTTATACCTCTATATAACAATACATGTATATACATTGTATTTAGTGTAATAATGCTATTCCTAATGATAGTGCAGGGTAAGTGAAGGTGGACGACCAGAATTCATTACACGTAGCTCTACATCATAATACTGCACATGTGGACTAGTAGTGAAATGGATCATATGGATATATGGTAATCAGAAATAAGTGAATATTGGTAAGTAGAAGTATTTAGTAAGTAGAACCTTGATATAATGGTGATGTTGGGGTCCAAGGTTTCCATACGCGCTAAAAGTGAAACGGCTCCTTTCTATCCTACAATGGGCTCAATATAATGAAAAACAACTTTATAGCGAGGTGTTTGTTGATTCATTGGGGTCCACGAGCAAACATAAGCAGACGAGGCTTATAATCAGAGCATTATATAACCAGGTTCCATTGTACTATGTGAGGTATATAAGGCCAATATGTTTATCATTTAACATTGCCTGTGATAACTATTATTCTATGCAGATAGCCTGAGTAATGTTACTATAGGGCTGATCAGGGTCTGTGATAAAAAGTGATACATATTGTACCAGCATTATTACTCAAATTATACATTTATATGATGTTTTAATAAGTTATTTTTTGTGTATATATGTATAATGTAAGTAGATTTGATGCTACAAATCTGTGTACATCAGATCTTTTGAATATTTTACCAGTGTGTGTAATCAGGAGTGAAATTTGATAATAACATAGGTATGAAGTGCATACTTACTTCGTGTACGTCTAGGCCGAGAAAACAATCATAGTTGTTTTTATATGTATTACATAGAATCTTGATATTTTGTTTGAAATTGTTACTGCTGTCTATGGTAAATTAGAATGCTCAAATGTATGGTGTATCTTTCTGTGGAAATGTCCCTGTTACAGTGAACAGCGGTACAGTACTACAGTGGTCCCTCTATTTTAAGACCACCCATGGGACCAAGAAAATGTGGTCTTATATGGCAGGTAGTCTTAAAATAAAGGTCATTTAACACAGAAAATTGCCCTTTGGGACTAAATCAAGTGGTCTTATAATCAAGAATGGTCTTAAAATAGAGGGTTGTAAAATAGAGGGACTACTGTATAGTTTTACTCTAATAGGGAGGACCTTTCTCGCAAACGTTTTTCCCCTAGCCAGATATGATCCTTCTGGCAAAAGTTTTCCTCTATTATATATAGTGATGGTCCTTCTGGCAAAACTTTTCCCCTAGTAGGGGCCTAGGGGGTGGCCCTTCTGGCAAACAATCATCCACATTAGGGAGGGGTCCTTTGGTGACAGGGAACATGAAATCCTTTTATGTACCTGCTGTGAAGATTTGTGTCCTTTTAGAAAGAGTGTCCTCTCCCTTCACAGGAGCATCCTGTAAAGGGAGAGTGTAAAGTGCATCCTGTAAAGGGAGAGTGTCCTCTCCCTTTACAGCTCCCTCTACAGGAGCATTGTTTATTTAGAGACGGACCACTGTACCAAAAAAATGTACATGAACTGTAGTTAACTTGTATTATCCTTTACAGTACTACATGTATTCTGAGACTGGTGAGAAGCCTTTCCCTCTCAGCCTTTCTTCCTGGTAATTGAATTTGATAAGTAGGAAAGTGAAGGTCCTTTCAAGATATTTGCTCCGTTTGGAACAGTTGCGAGATTGTACAGTAGAACCTGTCTTGAAAGACCACCTCAATGGCCATGAAAGGACAGATGGTCTTTCAAGACAGGTTCATTTACATTGAACTATAGGACCTTATGCTAATATCTAATGGTCCTTCAAGACAGGTGGTATCTCGTGGCAGTCGTCTTTCGAGACAAGTTTCACTGTAGTACATTTATACACAAATGTAGTTTTACTGAAAGCCCTATATTGTGTTTGGATGATAGGGGGTAATAATAATGTTTCAGCCCACACACATCAACTGTGCCATATGGCAAGGTGTCAAGTGTGTCCATTTACCGGTATACTTTCATGTCAGTTAAGTTTTATGTGGTTTTATATACCTTCAGCAGTCCGCACCATGTCTCCGTACAGTACGAATACTGTGTACATGTGGACTACCAATTTAAAAGAATACATTCTGTGTCGACGGTAATTTTGCTGTTTTTTTTTTTTTTTTTGACTTTTTTTTAGCTATAAATGTCACTGTTCTCATAGGGGTGCCTTTAAAGATATTATGCTCACATATCGGAAGGTTTTCCTCCGGTTCATTTGTTATGCTTATTAAATGTACATGTTGTGTTTTCCATAAAGCCTGTATCATAGTTATTCATTCAGTGTTTGAATTGCATTGGAGGGCAAAGTTTGCAGAGAGATCCGAAATTTCATGGATCACATATTTCAGTTTTGAGGCTGGTGTCAGAAAAATTTTTGGACAAGCTAGAGACTACTTCTGTGGTACACATCTTCAGATGACCATTTATATTCTTTAGATTTGTGCTTCAATAAAGTGGTTTTAGAATAGGTTGGCAAAGTTTGTTTTGCGTACATTTCTCATTTTAGCTAGAGAAACTTGTCAGATTGTCCATTATGTGAAATTTAGGTTCATAATTTTCTGGTTCTACCTTCAGAAATTTTGGAAAACTTTTCGTGCATTATTGTGAAATTTACGTTTAGACAAGGTGATGCTTGCTACTCGTTCTATTTCCAAGTATACAGTCACCTTTTTACAGTTTCACGTAACATCGCAGCAACTGGCATCCCCTTGCTTTGAAACTGTCCATGGTGTTTTAATATACATATCGCGGTGTCATTTTGGGAATCCAAGGTTATTTGCATGTCACTATTGTTTACGAGCACATACATGCATATTCCTGTAAAGGAAGTTTGATCATGGAACCGGAATCAAACACACGTTACATGTATATCCCCAGTTGTTTTTGTCGCTACTTGCTGTAATACCCATGTATTTTGTACATTGTTTGCCTTTTATAGCTGTGATACCTTGGGTTATGATAGTGGAGCTAAACTGGACTATCAGTATATTATTATTTTTTTTCGAGTAACATTCCATTTCTATGAACTTTTTTGATGTTAATGTCATAATACACCTACGATATTTCTAAGGTGCTTTTAGTCAATGTTTTTAATAAACAGCTTAAATCAATACAACCATTAGCTTTTCCTTATAAAAATACAGATACATGCAGTACTGACTGTAAATATCTTCCAAGTGCATGTAGCGCTAGTGGCTATAGCATATAACCTGCTTCAGCACCTTCCGTAACAGTTCCGCAATTTGATGCCACGAGCATGTCATCTACATTTGGCATACTACAGTGGTCCCTCTCTATTTTAAGACCACCCATGGGACCAAGAAAATGTGGTCTTATATTGCAGGTGGTCTTAAAATAATAAAGGTCAGTTAACACAGAAAATTGCCTTTTGGGACCAAATCAAGCGGTCTTATAATCAAGGGTGGTCTTAAAATAGAGCGTTGTAAAATACAGGGACTACTGTATACAGGGCAATCTGCGCTAGTACACAGCCCTTGCACAATGGGATTTAACAATAGTGTGAATTTTGTTCATGCTAAATTCAGCTTTCACATTACCTAGCCCAGCTGCCACAAATTTTCGCATCTCATTTGGCATCTCACAACTCCTTAGCATTGCTGATATGGTATGACCTGAGGGGTCATAGCATCTGTGCTATACATAGCCCGGTTTTTAATTGGAAGATGCACATAGATACTACCGGACACCCGTATATAAATACACACAAAAGACATTTTTACACATTTATTCTTTATTGCAAAATGTCTTCATTCGCAAACTTGACTTTCAGCTATTTCAAAAACCACTGAGGCACATCACATATATTTCATATTAGAATGAATGCAAAGACAGTATTTAATACACAGAGTGTACTAGGCAGCACAGCGACTATTAAAAACCATGATCCTGGGTGCCCTAGAATTTTTAGTCCCATATGTTTGCCATTGTGCCCCCCCCCCCCCCAATATTGTCTACACTCTCGCTTCTGACAGTAGTGACAGTTGCACAATGCTAAAGATACAATGTATTGCAAACAATTTAAAGACTTTACCCACTCGTAACAATAAGTACTTATATACTCAAGTACTGTCAAGTAACGTGAAGGACACCTCAGTCTATATAAGCACACACATGTTCAAGGCCAACAGTATTACCTGGTACCAGTTTGATGCCAAATATATCAACATTTTAGACTTTAGACCGTCTAGGTAAGAGTTAAGTGTATGACTACCCTGGAGTACATGTACATGTAGTTTCTGATTCAGCTGTATAGGATCCAGAGCTAATACTCGGAGCACTTTTTTGTTGAACTGGGAAGGTACAAATATAAAACTTGTAAACATAGCTAAGTAAAAAAAACGTTCAAAATGATTGCTCCAGATATACATGCAAAGTTGTTATACAACTCACAGATGACAAAAAAAACGTCCAGCAAAAATAAAGTGTATATGCACGCAAAGCCATGGTAAGCAGTGTCACTATAAAATTACGTCCATTGCAAATCTCTGGTACAAACACTTCATGCATTTTTGCACAGTGGCTCAAAAGAAGCCCATACCCTGAACATGCTGAACGCATTTAAAAGACCGAGCAGGAAATTTGACTAAATCATAATGTCGGCCTCTCTCATTCAATACCTGCAATCACCAGGGAATTTTGTACGTATTATATTTTCAACACTAACATGACTGATTGTAGACATTCACAAAATAAATGTGTATTATATAAATGTAGACATATAAAAGTAGACATATTTGAATTAACCAGCCATAGACCTTCAAAAAAGTTCAGGCCATGACTAAATCTCTTGCACAATAATCAGTAAGTCTTGCTCTTGGAACTGAGAACACCACCCCTGAAGAAGGCCAGTGATGGCCGAAAGCTCAGGAAGAGTTCCCATATCCAGTCTCAGCTAAGCTAAAATTTCATGTTACCCCTGGAATTGTCAGTTGACTAGGAAACTACACATGCATATTCTTTTGTCTCAGGAATATATTCTACAATTATATTTTACTGAGTCAGACTCAAATCAGAAGAATCGTGTGGAGTAAGCAGACTTTTATTATAAAAATTATCAGCATCTGCCATAACTTAATCTTAAAGCAATTTTTCACAATATATACGAAAGCGCTGTTTCTGATGACTTGTCACGGGAAATACAGGCCCCTTTCTGAGAATGATGAATCTCATCTCTTAAAAATGTTTCCTTTTCCTCCGTGGTACCTGTAATGTGCCGAAAAAAATATTGCATACAAATCAGCATAAAATATAAGCGGGGGATGCAGGGTAAGGTCTAATTGAAAGCCATTTGTGCACTACGATTATAGTCGGCAGAAAAAAATGTCTGCTAAAGTAACAAACATGTTGTAATTGACATGCACATGGTGTAAGGTTTGAGTAAAAATATCTGTCACCATATTTGTTTTATGGAATAGACTAGCTTGTTAAAAAGAGTTTGTGCTAAAGCATAAGGAATTGTGGTATTCAGTCAAAGCATAGGATCGAGGAACTCCCACAGTCTAGATGAAAGTGGTCTTAATTCTGAGGTGGTGTTAATTCTGAGGTGGCCTTAATTCTGAGGTGGCCTTAATTCTGAGGTGATCATAATTCTGAAACAAAGCACTGACGTGTAATGTAACATTACCCAAGTGGTCTGAATCTGGAGTGGTCTTATTTCCGGACTGATCTTAATTCCACAGAGTTCTACTATATACACATATATCCTACTCTTCCCGTTAATATTTTTGCAATCAGTAATTCCCCGCAGCTATGACCCACCTGTACATCCACTCGCTGATCCCCCAGCCCCGCTTTCCATTAACCTGATAGGTGCACATGCGTTCGTGGATGCGTGCCTCCCAATCCAAACCCATGTAGAAGATCGGTCGGTCCAGGACATGCCATGTTAACTCATACGTCTTTCCACCTGAAACGATGATAAAATCGACAGCATCAGCCATTTTGTTCATTCGCACAAACATTTAGAAATACATGTCATGTACTTTAATAATATGCACTATGCAATAGAGATGAAGGAAACGGGCTCATACCTTGCATGGTATTTGGTAAATACCCCAGCTGAATATAAATTTGTTTGACCTTCTTTATATGACAAAGCTCCTAGTTCCCACTCAGTATATAAAAACAAAATAACTACTGCATGTCGACTCATTACCGGTACTTTTAAATTTAAATTTGCTTTCAAACACACACAAAATCATTTAAAGCGGTGCAACAGCAAAAAACACTGCCTAACATACCAGCCGTGAAATGCACTGTCCCGTCATCTGGATCAAAGCCCTCCTCTCCCATGCAGTACAGTTCCATGTCAGTCCAAGAGACCGGATCCATGGTGCCATCCGGATGGAACACATAGCCAATTACTAACCTTAATGGAGAAGTAACAAAGAATAGCACATTAATTCTGTTTGATGCAAAATCCCTTTAGAAAATTTTAACAAGATGTTATAAATAGGAAAAGGAAAAAGTTTCCAACTGAATGGCCTTTGTAGTTTTAACCCTATCAGCCAAGGGCTGGGATACTGCTGTAAGGCCAAAGCAAACCACAATACGCATTTATCAGAACATGTGTGCTTAATAGAATTTCTTATTTCTGGAAGGTCCAAGGCAGGGGTTTCACTGTACTTCATATCCATTCATATGCCGGACTTTGATAACGTACCAAAGGAGCCTGAATTTCTTATTCCGCTGACTACAAGGCAGGGGTGTTTCATGTTTTAGTGAAACACATTGAAATGTTTACTATACAACAATGGTACATACTGTAGGTCACCTGAACTAGAACAGTCAACATTTTTTTTTGTCTCTGTAGCAACTTATTATTACCTTGTCATTGTTGGTCGCATACAAATGACGCCCAAACAGATGGCCGTTTTATCCTCCAGATGGCAGTACTGTATGCCATAGCGATGTAGCTCTCCCCAGTCGCGAATATTCCCTGAGAGTCAAGTTGACGAAGCAAAAATTTAAGATAACAATAAGGATGCGTACACCAAACATCAAGACAATAAATATTCCCTGCAATACAAATCCTCTTTCTGATTAACAGGTATCTGTTTTAAGCTCTTCTTCTGCAGATGTTGGCGGGCTAACCTTAGCCAAGCAGCTCACGGGTAATGAGGTGAAAGATATACTAGTAAGTGCCCAAAAGTAGATTCGCACAAGCAACCCATTGAGGTCTGAAGCCGAACTAATGCGCTTGAACACTGCGCCCCTTCTCATCATATTACCCGTACATGCGTACAACAAATAACAACATACAGAGCTGGTAGGTGCATGTACTAATGGCCTGGGGCTGATTTCCATCCATGTTTCCAGAGAAATTTTAAGCCCAAAAGTGAACTGAGGCATGGAAAAGACATTATGGCTGCCAACGTACAATAATTGCCTAAACTTAAGAACTTAAATTCTGGACTTTTCGAGAAACTGGCCCCCGTAGGTTTGCATCACGGTTGCTTGTAGACTGAATGCTGCTCACCATAAGAGTGATCCCTGATGCCTTGCAGTTTAAGATGATGCGTCGATTGCTCCTTAATATTCACTGTACCGCTCCACTCTCCAAACTGCTCATAATGGGTCTGATGAGCTCTGCATCGTGAAAGCGTCCCATATGGAAGTTGAATTTAAAATAAATTTTGCCTACCATGCATGGTTGTTATCCATTACATGCATTAGCAACTGACAACCACGCCCAACCCTGCTACACATAATGTGGTTTATACATGTAACCAATCGAGTAGTCCTCCTCAACTGAGGATACCCATTTGGTCAAACAATTCTGTCCTTATTATCGAGGTGTCCTTTGGTGAGAGGGAGCATCAAATACGTTCACATTACTTGCTGTGAAAAATGTATATCCTCTCTATAGGAGTGTTCTCCCTCGGGTGTGACCGCGGCCGGGTAGTGTAGTGGTTGAGCGTTTGCCTGGCATGCGGGAGGTTGGTGGTTCGATCCCCGGCCGCGTCAAACAAAAGACGTTAAAATTTGAGGTTCTGCTGC
>JAAUYG010014587.1_pt1 | contig 13063 bp, 8 predicted proteins | sample 7278091 | NCBI WGS metagenome assembly JAAUYG01 (sample SAMN14350201, study PRJNA611818) | marine sediment metagenome | isolation source: surface marine sediment (0.6m) | place: French Polynesia: Moorea | collected 2018-08
AACCTAAAATCCACTTACCCCTTACCACAGAAAGTGGTTATGGGGATTTATTCCCTTGAAACAATCCTGTCTGGTTGATTTTGTTATTTTGTTTTTTTACCTAACGCCCCCCCCCCCCCCCCTCCCCCGCCACCTCTCACACAGTATAACAGTCACCACCATCACATTCTCACACCTTTACTGCACCCTAGTTAACTTTGCACCGACTACCAGTAGGCATGTGTTCTATACAGTTCTCTATAGAATCTATATGGTACCGATGCTACATGAGCTAAGTATCACCCTGTTTGCCAGACCTAAGCTACATAACATGTACTGGTATGTTGTAATTCACAGTGATGTGTTTACTTAAGGAACGTGCTTACAGTTTCCTGGTTTTGTTTGGTAGTCTTTTGGTTATTCAAGGACCAGGGGCCCATTTCTGGAAAAATCTTAAGTCTGGTAACGGATTTAAGTTCACTAACCACCTTGACAACTTGTCTTTTCCACGCTTAAGTTCAGTAGTGACTTAAGATTTTTTTAAAAAAACAGCCCAAGGACATAACCACCATGACCATACCAACCTCAGTTTCTAGAAGGCTGTTTACCATGTGTACTGGAGTATAATTTGTGACCTGCCGGTACGTGCATTGCACAGTAAACCTGTGGACATTGTGCCAGTCTCAGCACAGACTGCTAGAGATACGCAGCCAGTCTAAATGCAGCCTACTCGAGACCCAACCAGTCTAATTAAAGCCTCCAGGAGACGAACAGGCTAAACATGCTAAATACAGCCTTTAATTAATATGCCTAAGAGACCCACCCAGTTAAATACTGCCTCTTGGAATGGATACCCAGCCAGTCTAAATACAGCCAGCTAGAGACCTGCAGCCAGACTAAATACAGGCTCTTAGATATCCATCCAAGCTACATCTTCCTACAGATCTAACCAGTCTAGATACAGCCTGACATAGAAACCCAAACAGTCTAAATACAGCATCATAGAGCCCCAAACAGTCTGAATACAGCCTCATAGAGAACCAAACAGTTTAAATATACAATGTAGCCTCATAAAGATCAAACTGGTCTGCAGACCGCTGCTTAGGGAGCCAACCCTGGACTACATGTACATGTTGTTCAGGTCCAGTGTCACCTTCAGTTTTTATCCCAATTTAAGTCATCACCCTCGTACATGTAGGTCCTCACCTTTCCCAGGCAGTGTCTGTCCTTTCAGGTACAACTACAGACTGGTGTAAATAATTAATTCTTATATTATCCAGATATTGTCTTTTGCACATATGCATATTCCCTGTTATACATGTAGTATATTCATGTACCTGCTATACATGTATGTTGTTTTACGTGTGCTGCCTGGTCTATAGCGAAAATCACTGTGATGTACATTTAATGATCTATAGATCATATAGATAGATGCCATTTAATGATCTATATAGATAGAGGGGATGCTGTGGTACATCCATGAAGTCATTCTGGTAGGCAGAAACCTCCCACACTTTAGTTATGTACACTACAGGTAAGCATGGTAAGCGGACAATTTATAGAAGAGTGTAACTGTATATGGCTGTAATATTTACTAGAAGTATACATGTACATGTTCAATACCTCTCCTCAGTATACATGTACATGATGTATATAGATGTATTATTCAGGTGTGATTTATTCACGCACGTACATGTAATAAACAACCTGATAAATGTTAGCCCCTTTTCTCAGTGTTATCAGCACTATATATACATAGTACTGCAATGTTTGTCCAAGGGAGGGGGCGACTGTCTGGCCGTGTGTCTGCATTAGCATCCTGGTTCACCTTAGTTACTGATACTAGTTGTGTCTGTATAGTACATGTAATAACATCATCTAGTTTAGAGGAACCCTCAAGCCTGCCATGTGCTGACCTAGCTATAGTCTCTTTGTGACATGGTATGGCGTACATTGTGCACGTACTTCCTGCCAAAGTGGCTGATGTCTGGTAGCCATGAGAACATGAAACACAGAGTAGATTTACGACTGGCAGGCGGAGGCGACGGTCTGCGTCACTCTGTACACCCGTGGCTGTATAGTTACTGTATAACTGATAGGAGAGAGTCTGATAGGACTGATTGGGGAGGGTCGGATGGCCGAGTGGTTAAGGTACTGGACTCTCAACCACGAGATCGTGGTTTCGAGTCCCGCCATACACTAGGTCTTCTGTGCCTAAAGTCCTTGGGCAAGATTCGTACCCTGAATATGCCTTGAGGGGATCATTAATATGCAATTACTTGCTTGTCGAGAACCTCATAAAATAAATTAAGTTTAAAAAAAAAAAAAAATTGGAGAGTCTGGAGACAGAGAACCCAGTCAGGAGACACTGGTGACAATCTCAGCTAAGTTTGTTAGAAACATTCCGCCGGTTGTCATGGTAGTCGCACACCAGGAGAACCATGGCGTCACACCATGCGCACCATCGCATGTTGCACTACAGATTTACACAACAGAAGCCATTACTTACATGTATGTTATAGACATACAAAATGATTTATACTCAAATTTGCATTTTTGAGACAATATATGTTCTCGGGGGTTTAAATTCATGCTTAGCTTGGACCTAACCTTCTAGATACATGAATTATATTTGCTGGTATATATTTGCGATTTAAGTACACTACACTCTTGAAATTCGCCAAATAAATCCCTTGCAAACATAAATGACTTTACAGTTTGTTTTTTTTTTGTTGTTTTTTTTATATAACATGTATAATAAACATACATTGTACACTATGGTGACCATACCTGTGTTGTGCATGTTATATACGTACATACATGTACGTGATAGAATCATGCTAACTAGTACATGTACATAAAGACATTGTTGTAGACGTACATCATTGTAACCATATACATTGTAGACACTGTTTAAACCATGGAAATTAACCAATACCTTCAATGGCTTCAAGTAAATTATAAGACACATTACACCATGAAACGTATGATAATCATTGCCTATGTTGCATACATATGCCATGGAAACTTCCATAAGTTACAGACACACACCATGGTAACCACCATGGAAGCCATTACTTACTAGTAGTACATTTTAGACACACCATGAAAGCCATTTACCTAACACCATATGGAAACCATTATCTACATTATAGGTACACCATGGAAACCACGTGTTATAGATACACCATAAAAACCATTGACATTGTTAAAGACAAATACTATGGAGAGTGCCTGTATTGTCCATGTTCTAATACATCTACAATGCAAAAACCATGGCCCAAGTTATAGACATACGCAAAACATAGGGAATCGCCATGGAATCTATTACCTACATGTACATATTGGATGCATACGCACATTACGCCACGAAAACCATTACCTACATATAGGCATACACCATGGAAACTGTTACCTACATTTAACATGTTTAAATACCACATGGTTGGGAGCATATACCATGGAAAGCATTACATTGAGGTACATGTAACGCGTTACAGTAACCCTGTGTTTTGATTCTTGTTTCAGACAGTTACCATGATTGTGACACAGTCAAGAACAATCTGTGTAGATATAAGTATTTGTGATATGATGTGTGAGCTGGTTTTTGTAGTCAGTCAACTGGACATGATATAGATGAAGCACTGTGGCTCCAAACTTTTGTCACTTAAAATATATAGTTACCACGTCTTTTAACTGCCTGGCTTTGCTTATCTTCAGCGTTACCCTACCATGGCGCAGTAGGTGTGACACAGTAGGCGTGACAGCAAGATTTACCATGCAGTAGCTGATGCAGTGTAATGTAGTCATGCCCCAGTAGTTGCTAATATCCACCTCTAGTCTATATACAGTAGTCCCCCTCTAATAAGGCCACGCTATTTGGCAAGAAATTGTGGCCACATTAGAGAGGTGACCTTGAGTGAGAGGGAGGAGTAAAGACATTGATAGTTAATCAGCGGCAAAAGATTAATGGCAATATTAGAGAGGGTGGCCTTTGTTGACAATGGCCACTAAGAGAGGAGAGGGACCACTGTATAATAGAACACTGTTGTTTGACCACTGTATCACAGTTATTTGAAAAAAAAACAACATTTAACCAGCAAATGTTGTTATCCTGATTATTTTTACTAATGAATTATTGCCCTGGATATAACACACTGGATCATCACATGCCTATGTAAACAGTCTACCATCTATGCATCACCCTGTTTGTGGTATTGATAGCCATATGATCCTCATACTACAGTAGCTAGTCCCGCTCTGAAATAGGACACCCCTTCTGCCAAAAAAATCTGTCCTTATTGGAGAGGTATCCTTTGGTGAGAGGGAGCACCACATGCATTCACAGTACTAATACTGCCATAAATATGTGTCCTTTATAGATGGGTGTCCTTTCTAGAGACTTTCCTTCACGAGAGGGACCACTGTATATGGTTGATAAGTTCATTGTTGGTTTCACTTTGACTTGGCTTGGCACAGTACCACTTGCAGATGCTGAAAACCTGGTTTTGCTATCATTGGTGCTACGTCACATATACATTTCCCGGAGTCATTCATTCTTAGAAGTTGAAATTGATTCCTGCAGCTCCGGCTATGTTCTTTTTCATGTTTATACAATGTTTCACAGTGTGCTAGCGCTTCCAAGAATTGAAGTAATGGACATTGCATAGCATATGTACACATAGAAAGGCATCCAGAGCAAGCTGTAGCACTGGAGGAATTGTAGACTGTTTGCTAAAAATTGTCATTGAAATACATGTATATGACAACAATGTGTTCTAATATATATTTAAGACTTTGATTGTCTATTTTCTACCTTTATTAATTTTGCTTTTTAATACCCGGGGTAATGAGTTTTTGCAGCCTTCAATACACACACATTATACAGCTGTACATCATTGCCTTGAGAGTTTAAATATAATTCTCATATCTGCTATTAAGCTATCATATGATCATGGTCGGGATTCCAACTTCTACATGTACATGTAGGTCATCATTTCTGTAAACTTGTTCAAGTAGGACTCTGAAAATTGTGTTGAACTTGCTAATCTGTCTGAAAATTATCAAGCTCACAGCGGTATTAATATTTCACTTAAAGAAATCCAAGATTAAAAGTTCATCATTCATGTTCGTTATTGATCTCTGACCATCCGCTGACCCTTGTAAAAACGGCACGCTAGCTGCCAGCGACAAACACACCAGTGACTTATTTACTATTTACATGTTATGTTGTGGAGACAAAAAAAAAAAGGAAATGGAACGACACTCGAAATGCTCCACATGTCGCTGCAGAAAAATGGTCCACATACGTCGTCAGAGGACAGCAGATGTCAATAATTGAGAGGATTATGCTCATTCTGTGAGAGATCAATCTTGTCATTATGGTACACCAGATCAATAGGTCCTTAACGGTAATAGTCTCCTGTATATTGTCTGGTTTTGTGCCAAGTGCCAGGCGCTGGATGTTGATCTGTGATAAGGACGGCAACAAAAACAACTAGTACCCGGTATGCGGTGAATTGTTGCTCTTATACATGTATCATATGTGTATTTGGAACAGTAATCCAGAACTGTAGAGTCACTGCTAATTTGGAGATATATTATGTACTTGAAGGTAATATTTTGCAAATATAACTAGAATGTGACTTGAATATTCCATGCACTCAAGATCTTTATGATTACCAGTAGCATGTGTATGATACGTTGTTGATAATGAAGAGCGCATTGTTGATACGTCAGAGATAACCTACATATGGGGGGGGAGGGGGGGGGGGGGTAATTGACTATCGGCCTTGTAGATGTCACTCAGGAGTGGAGAAAAATTATATGCTGATATGCTGAAATAAATCTTTGTGTAACATGATAACAGACATATTTTGTAATCATAGAGTGAATCATTTTGTGAATGGTACGTCAGTGCCCGATACAACCTTGCAGAAGGCATGCAGTTGCTCATGCACATCTACATGTACTGTGTATGATCATGATAATTGTAAATATATGCACCATTTGAGTCCCCTCAGAAACTTCAAAGAGTAGGACAATTACTCTGTCCCTCCAGGATTCTGACTGTCAGACATATACTGTAAATTAATTATAATATTTGCGAGGGAGTTATTTGGCGATTTTTTGTGAAAACCTTTAAATCGCAAAAATAAATACCCACAAACATAAATTCTCCACGCGAACATTGTTTTGTTTCAAATATTATATTCCCAGCAAACATTAATGAATTTACAGTAATACATACATGTATTTAAGCTTAATTGACACAGACTGGAATACAGTAGTCCCCCTCTAATGAGGACACCCCTTCTGCCAAAAAATCCTGTCCTTATTAGAGAGGTGTCCTTTGGTGAGAGGGAGCACCACATGCATTCACAGTACTTGCTGCCAAAACTTTGTGTCCTTTACAGAGGGGTGTCCTTTCTAGAGAGTGTCCTTTAAGAGAGGGACCACTGTATGTGTTTTGTGTGTGTTTGGGGGCTTAGAGGGCAGAAGGGTAACTGTAGGACTTTAATATAGCTGCTGTGTGCACTTGCAGTGTAACTGTTGTTGATGCACATACCAGGCTGGCTTCCCATCTGCTGTACGTTGCTCCGACAGAGCACTGCAGCCTGTTTTTTTGGTTTCTGGAAAAATGTTAAGTGTTCCAGAAACAGACTGTTATCACCTTGGCAAACATTGTCTTTTCCATGCTTAATACTCATGCTGAACTTGTCAACCCTCAAGGCCCTAAAAAATATACCAGTATAGTTGACAGATGACATAACATTTACACAATGTTACATTTACACATTGAATGGGACAGGGAGAATAATAGGGGGAGTACATACATTTTTTGTGCATCGTTATGGGGCCCTGTACAAATTGCGTGATTGGTGACTGACTATATATCTAGCACATGAAACGTTCTTTACATGACCAGAGTGCAGTGTGAAAACGGCTGTCCACACTCTGGTAATACATTAATATTTTGGTGATAAGACTTCATTTTTTTTGGTGATTGGTGGTTTGGGTCAGAGAAGTCTGGTGAGCTGGCCCTGTTGAAGGGTATGTACTCCCCCTAATAATTAATGCGCAGTCACCATGGTCACTGGAAACTACTGCCTTAACCACCACCTTTATGGATACCACATCGAAATCAGGACCAATTAAAAATCAACCAAATCTTAATGCCATAATCATGATATTTTCAGTGCCAAGTTAAGGCCATATATCATTGTATATTGTACAATTAAGACCATCTCATTAAGACCGGTAATAGCTTTTTACAGTCCCAGGGCTGTATTCTATTTTTGTCTGGGTTTGCAGAAATCCAGCACAATTAATGCCAAATTGAAATAAATAGCATGCAAAATGATATCAGTTTTAATATCAGCCTGATGATCAGTGATGACTGGGGGTTTCCACATGTCCTGGATTCTCAGAAACAGTGTATCCACTATGATGCAGGAAAATTATCTGCTTCTGGATGACTCACAGCTGTGACCCACATATGTATATATGTGAATATGTACAGATGTCAACTTTTATGATGTTAAGGGGTGCTGCAGAGATACGGCATGCTATACGGCATGCTCTTGCTGCATGCCAGATCATGCTTTAGCATGTAGTACATAGGGTGAAAATCCAGGATCAGACCAACCCATGGTAATAGGGCCAAAGTGGTCTTAATTCTGGGGTGGTCTTATTTTCCCCAAGGTAGTCTTTAAAATTGGGTCCACTGTGTGTTGTGAGGTCATAGTCCTGGTGAGATATGTTTCAAGCATCAGCTTATTCATTATTGCATGTAACCAGTCAAAATTACCACTTATACCAAGGTACAGCTGACACATCAGTGCTAATATATATTTATGGTGAACTGTACAGTGAAATAACTGTAGTGTGGAGTGTTTAATACCCGTCTGGTCCCAGGGTGATTGTTTGGTACATGTAGTTCCCTGAATAGCAACTGGCGCATGAATAAAATATGCTGCACGTGTGTTGTTCACTGCATGCTACCGAATAAATAACGAGTGCATGATTATTGGTGAATACGTATATTCAAAAGATAAGCTGTTGGTGTTCAGTATAGCACATTTTCTTAATTGGTAAGCTAACCTGTTATTTGTAACCGAGATTTGTGTATGGCCTTGTAGCCTTTACATGTATAATGTACTACTACACAACACAAGCATACTGGTACATGAAAAATTGTACTTAAGTCGAATTAATTTACTGAAAATGTGAAGAGAGGACAGTTTCAAACAATGCAGAAAGACTTTTCAAAGTTCAAATTTAGAAAGACTTTTCAAAGTTTCTATAACAATAAAATTCTAATCTCCACTTCCAGTTCAGAAAACTTGTGAGTAAGAGTTCCAATAAGTTGTGTTTTGTTGCTATTATAAATGGTGATAAATGCACCTGGTAACAATAGTTTACAGTTGCTTTATCTGAAAGAATTTTTGCTTAATAATATATTAATGTGATACATGTTATGTATCATTTACGACTGCTGTTAAATGGTTATTTTTTCCTCCTCCATGTTTTGTCCGGGTGATGGTCCAGCAGGCGTGGAGGGTTGGAAAGTCCCCAGTATCCAGCCCTTAGAGACTCTTCACAACTCCCTTACACTCCACCAGATGGATCTCTTCCTGAAGCAGATTACTGAGAACGCATACAAGACGCCAACCCCGTCACCGTGTCTGGGAACACCGCTGTTAGGGACGCCGAAAAGTAGCTTCAATTCCACAGCATCTCTTCTCTCACTGCCACAATACCAGGGTTAGTATCTCTCCTCTTACTGCTGTTATACCAAGGTTGGTATCTTATTTTTTCACTGCTGGCATGCTATACCAAGGGAGATCTTCTCTCACTGCTTGTGATCGATGGACAGGTGGGATACACGTGTACAGCAGAACATAATTAAGAGAAGGTCTTCAAGTTGATATTTCATAATACACTGTACTAATTTTTGAGAAAAATCTACCATGTCCATTTGATTACATTTCTTCAGTACCCAAGAAAAAATGTTTCTTTCTAAATTGGTGATGGGGCACCATATTTTTGACCCATGTGCCTAGCTTGGGGTTTGGTGCCTACATCATCATCATCAGTGCATGTATGTAGCAGTAAATAAAGGAATTTCTGGTAGTGTTGGCTGTTTGACCTGCATGTTGTGACATGGTGAGGTTGACAAATTTAGCCAATCACTCGTTGATACATTTGGCTGTTCCAGGCTATTCCTCAGGCTGTTCCAGCAGTGGCCCATCCTCCCCCACCCAGGCATCCAACCCCGATGACATCATGCGTCGCCTGAAGCTGCTGATCAGTCACACAGACGCAGACAGCCAGAGTCAGAGCGGGACACCAGGCTCTGGGAGCGTCTGCTCCAGTCAGGATAAAACCAGCGAGGTCTCCGAGTCTGGCAGTCAGGGAGAATCTCCGCAGGTCTGATAGGATGGAGAACTCCTTCCTAGTCTGACACAAAGGGAAATCCCCACAGGTCTGACACCAGGGAAAATCCCCAAAGATCTCACCAGGGGGAATCCCCACAGGGCTGACACAAGGAGCAATCCTCTCAAACTCAGGGGGGGACACCAGGGTGAATCCCCTGTGGTCTGACACATGGGAGAATCCCCCCAGGGATGAAACCAGGGGGAATCCCTTCAGCTGTGACACCAGGACTCCATTCAGTCCAGCGAACACAGAGAATGTTTAATTTAATGCTTGCTCCGTTTACTCTACTGAATGACTGTTCGCAGCAAATGTTTGCTGAACGGAAGCAAACGCCAAAAATCGGACTGTTTGCCATAGCGAACAAATATGGTGGTGCCCATAGAGTCTTTTTTGTAATGCTAAGAGTACCCTATATCGCCCATCACATGAGCGATAAGGGAAGTATTGGAAGATATTGGGGACATGTGACCATTCAATAAACGGTGATCGTTCAATGAGCGGACTGTTTGCTGTTGCAAATAGAAAACAAAACGTTCGCTCTGACCCCTGGGCTCCGTTCAGTCCAGCGAACATTTTGTTTTCTGTTTTGTTTTCTGTTTAATGAATGGTAACATGTCACCAAAATTTTCTAATTCTTCTCTTATCGCTCACGCGATGGGCCATATAGGGTACCCTTTGCATTATGAAAAAAATTCTATGGGCGCTGCCATCTTTGTTCGCTACAACAAACACTCTGATTTGGCGTTTGCTTCCATTCACCAAACGTTTGCTGCGAACAGTAATTCAGTGGAGCAAACAGAGCAAATGTTCAATTAAACATTCGCTGTGTTCGCTGGTCTGAATGCAGCCCTGGACTGCGTTCAGAACAGCAAGCAGAGCAAACTTTTAATGAAATGTTTATTTCTTTTGCTCCACTGAACACCTGTTTACGGTAAACATTTGCTAAATGGAAGCAAATGAGAAATCAAGGCATCTGCTACAGCAAAAAAAGATGGCGGCATCCAAAGGAGCTTTCTCATGTTTCCATTTTAGCAAACACTACGTGTAAACACTGTTCGATGGAGCCGACAGAGAATATGATGAAGTAAACATTTGCGTTGTTTGGCAGGCAGAACGAAGTATATGGTCACATGTGACCATTTGCGAAAATGGTTTTCTTTCAATGAAAGAACTGAAATGTTTGCTAGACTGAACACGGTCCCAGGGAATATGACATCAATGGGGAATCCCCACAGCTCGTAGTGGGGAATTCCCTGGGAAAGATGTGACACGGACTGGACAAAATACATTCATGATATTAGCCTTAGATCTGGTGTGTCTGGCTAGTGGGGGGATAGGGAGGCATAGTAAGAGTTAAGTGTGTCATGTCAGGTTTCAAGTTCATCTCTGTGCCCTTTCATTATCAACCTCAACCATTATGAATTCCTAGTCAATAAATAGCTGTGCCATTGTTTTATGTTGTGTGTGGACAGAAGCGTGTAATGATTTGCCTGGATATGACCAGAGTTAATGGCTGGTCTTTGATCTCCATGTTATGCGCAATCTAGGATATTTACAACGACTTGTATAGTGTACATTTTATATTGGATTTTCTGTCAATCGCAGTATTCAGAAAGCTAGAGACTGGACTGCATTTTTACCCACGAAGTGGTTATTTTTCATGTTGCCCAAAAATCTGCAGAATAAACATTCCATGTTGTGTCTAGTACTGTTGTATTGTACTGTAACTAACGGTACAGTGATAGTCAAATAATATGCAGAGGGAGGGCTATGGAACAGCTGGAAAGAGTAACTTACAAAGGAAGCAATTAATGAGGCATTGGAAGTGCTACTACATGAGCTACTGATATGTGCGACTGTCACAGGAAAATTTAAGTTATGCCAATAGCTGTGGTTAGGTAGATTCGGGGGCTGAAAAACATGTGACCTTAAGACGTTCAACCTGCAGATATCAGAATATGAGACTGCTTTGACAGATGCACTGTGGGTGCTTTAGGTATACACAGGCCACCAACAAGTAGTAGATGATTTTCAAGTCATCATGGAAAAGAGACTTGCTGCATGTACAATGTATGTGTAGTAAGCTTCAGCGGTAACAGCGAAAGGACTGTTGTCAAGTTGGTTCAACCAATTGCTGTGTGATATCCAGGCTACAAGTACAAAACGGTATGTTATGATTGCTGCAGTGGTTTTGTGGTCTCTAATAAGCCTGAAGAGGGTCTTCATTGTCTTGTGCCTCGTGTTTCCCCAGTTGTGTTACATTATTGTATTAAGAGGCCACATTTGTATGTTACCGCCACCCCCTGTGATAGTGGCCTGGAAAGTGTTCATCTGCCGTGTGTGTGTGCGAAAATAAAAGTGCTTCCATGTACAAAATTCTCGCAGTTTCCTGTCATGATTGTAGCTGGGTTTTAACTTTCGTGATTTCTTTCAAACATCAGAAAATTTAACTGGTACCCTAGATCATACAGCCGGTATTACTACATTATCGAAGACCCTGACCCTTAGATCATACAACTGGTATTACTACATTATCAAAGACCCTGACCCTTAGATCATACAACTGATATTACTACATTATCGAAGACCCTGACCCTTAGATCATACAACTGGTATTACTACATTATGGAAGACCCTGACCCTTGGATCATACAGCTGGTATTACTACATTATCGAAGACCCTGACCCTTGGATCATACAGCTGGTATTACTACATTATCGAACACCCTGACCCTTGGATCATACAGCTGGTATTACTACATTATCGAAGACCCTGACCCTTAGATCATACAGCTGGTATTACTACATTATGGAAGACCCTGACCCTAGATCATACAGCTGGTATTACTGCATCATCGGGAACCCGGAACTTAAATCATACAGCTAATCTGTATTCACTGAGGACCCTAGCCATCAGCAATTCGTTTGTGGAAACAATCAATAAGTAAGGAATTTAAGTGTAGACCCAAGGTCCCAAACTTAAACCCTACCCAAGCACGGAGGTGCTTTGAATATATTTACCCTGGTACATGTACCAGACTTAGCGTTGACACTTGCTACCAGGTTCCTGCCCACTGCTACTACCCAGTATACTGGGGTCACATTTCACCACTAAACCGATTGTTAGTCTTATCAACATGCAGATTAATTTAGCTTCCGGGCCATCCTATCCCTACACAGCTAGTGGGTGAGTGAGTGAACAGGGTTTATTATCGCTTTGACATCCAGTCCCATAGCGACTGGAACAATGTTTATCAAGCTCCATCTATGAACAAGGTCATGTATGTAGGTGTTGGTGTTATGTACTAGATCAGTCTTGTGCTAGTCCGACCTGCGGTCAGTCTTCATAGTGCTAGCCCACTGAAACACCATGCCATGGGTAGGCAAGGTCGGGGATGTCCCAACTCGGACCATTATCTTGGTTCCGAGCTGGCCAGTTGGTCCCTCTTATGTGCGGAGCGCCAAGCAGAGCAGCAGAACCTCAAATTTTAATACCTTTTGTTTGACGCAGCCGAGGATCGAACCAACAATCCCCGCATGCCAGGCGAACGCTCGACTACTACACTCCCCAGCGCGGGGGGGGGGGGCGGCGGCCGGCCCGCCCCGCCGGAGCACAAGCGCCACGGACAACAATAGCGGGGGA
>JAAUYG010162222.1_pt1 | contig 13063 bp, 7 predicted proteins | sample 7278091 | NCBI WGS metagenome assembly JAAUYG01 (sample SAMN14350201, study PRJNA611818) | marine sediment metagenome | isolation source: surface marine sediment (0.6m) | place: French Polynesia: Moorea | collected 2018-08
ACAATGCCAGCCTGATCTACTTACTTCTGTACTTTGTACAATGCCAGCCTGATCTACTTACTTCTGTACTTTGTACAATGCCAGCCTGATCTACTTACTTCTGTACCATGTACACTGTGTACAATGCCAGTCAATTTACTCACTCCTGTCCACAATGCACAGCTTTCAGAAGTCCCACAGCCGCCGTGGTCAGCCGATCAAATCCCTGCCCAACATGGTCAGCGTGTGACCGGGTACGATCCTCTACTAAAGTCTCTCGAGCTTCAGAGGTCCGTGGGAGATACATCAGGTTGCGTAGTTCATTGATGCCACTGTAAGTATGAGAGATCGGTGACAATTGGCAGAATGCTCCAGAGGCAATCACAGTAAAATGCAATCAAAAACTTGCAATTTAACTTCAAGGTAGAGTTTCAGTCTTACAGATTCATCTTAAGGCCACTATTAATGTTTTATTTAGTCCATTAATTTTGCAGCAACATATGCATGTGAAGTATACAATTACACTGACAGGGGTCTTCTTGCCTAAAGCATATTCCTGGAATATGTGGGAGTGATAAGACTGTAGACCCACCAGGGACAAACATGTTAATTCCATTACCAATCTTACCTCTTAGTGCTTACCATCCTTTACACTCTTCTATCACATTCCTAAACTTATATTCCTCAAACACTAAGATTACATTACAGTAGAAACTATAAGTATTACTAACCGTCGCTTCTTGAATGGAGACTTTGGCATGTCCGCTGTAGGTATCATCTGTTCCCCTGGCCGCGCCCACAGTATCGGCCCATCGTTGCTATGTTGCCGTGACAACCCATCCAAGAGGGACAGTTTGCTCCATGGCATGGTCGCCTTCAGAAACGGATCCTTCTCCATAATATCCAGGAACTGGGGGAAATAATCTCCTGCTTCCTCGGCCTTTGTCCCAACCAGACTTAACTGTAACAACGGTCCACTGCGGAACGTTCCAGCCGCATATGAACGGTGAACTGAGTTGCGGTAGTCCAACATGGACATTGTTTCAATGTCGGATTTCCCCATGGTACCTTTCTTAATGGACATTTCTGGATAGTTCGCAGCAAAGTACTCAATGAGATCCGGGAAAGGCACGGCAGCGGCATGTACAATACCCATTACATGCTTTGCCTCACCATGCGGTTCCTCCTCAAACACCTGCCTGAGGAATTCATCGGCAAATGCAGCCTGCTGCTCCTCCGACAGCCTCGACAACTCGTCCTGATAGGCATGGACCACAGTAGCCCCACCATTCGGGTCAGTCTCGATATGTATGAGATCGGCAAATGGCTTGTCTCCCTCTAGTGGAGCTAGATGGCGCAGTCTGTAGTCCAACTCTCTGCCACTCATATGACTATTTGTGGTAATTGTTGGGACGAGTCGTTTCGGATGGAGACACAGATTAACATCCAGCAGCTCTGGTTCTTGGATTTGAACCTGACGATTTGCTTCAGAGTCGGGTTTTACTTTCTTCTTTGGTGTAGCAGCTGGTTTTCTCTTGCGGGGTGTTACAGGCTTGCTTGGTTTAGCTGCTACTGAAGCCGAAGGCTCTTTGATGGCTTCTGAATTTATTACAGCTGGAGCTTCCTTGATTTTCTTGGAATCTGGTCTCACTAGAAGCTCATCAAAACTTAACTTACGTTTTTTGGCGATCGCTTCTGCATTGCGCGGTTTGCTAACTGGACTTGTATTATTTGAGGACAAATTCTTCTTACCTGAGCTTAGCTCATGTTGCCCATTAAGTTCTAATGACTTGTGCACATTGGACACTTTAGTGGAGGCTTTGGCACTCTTCTCTCGGTTTAACCCTGCACTTTTGTCACTGTGTTTGTCCTGTTTTTCCTTTTTCATCTGTGTCTGATGTGCTCCAGTTTGCTGTGGCTGCTGGGAGGAGGGCTTGCTGCCAGTTTTAGCTGCATGGGAACTTTGGGAAGAGTGTTTCCTTTTCTCCCCGTGTGTGGATGGTGGTTTGAGAGTTTGTGTTGCTGCTGCAGCTGCCAAGGGTGACTTTGGAACAACTTTACTGGTACCATGATCTGTCCGAATAGTGACGACAAGAGGACTATGCTTCTCCAGAGTCTTTGTTTTCCCGCCAGAACTTTGTCCATGACGAGCACTGGAATCTTTGCTGGCACTGCTGCTGCTCTTCCTTTCCGAGTCCCGGTGGTGGTGATGATGATGGTGATGATGACGGTGATGGTCTTTGTGATGCTTGTGATGTTTGTGCTTGTGATGGTGATGATGTGAGGAGCCAGATGATGAGGAAGGTGACTGGTGAGGCTTGTTGCTGCCACTATGACTCGGGGAACTGGAGTGATGTGTCCCATCCCGGCTGCGGGAATCTGACTGGGGAGCTTTATGATATGAGTGCTCACACTGTACAGCCTCAGTTCCAGTGTTTTCCGAATGCCCACCAGGAATGCAGTTTTTTGCATCTGAAGCAGATGTAGAGCTTTTGCCTGGCTTGGTGGTGGCATCACTGTCTTTGTCCTTTTCAAGTTGTGGTGGCACAGACACCTGTTTTTTCTCAGAGCTGGACGTACGACCTGAGGCACTGACATGTCCACGATCTTGGGACCGGTGTTCATGTTTTTTGTCTCTTGATTTTGAAGAACTGTCCCGATGTGTAACACTTTTGTCGTGCTTGTTCACTCTATGAGCACTGCCAGAAGTGTGGCCACTTTTGCTTCCTTCCTTTCGGCCTTCCTTCTGAGAAACAACATTGCTCGAAGGTTTTTTTTCTGAGCTTTTTACTGGCTGAGATCCCTGTATACCGGGTACAAGTCGTTTGCTCTCACTACCATCCTTGCTCCTGGGTAACTGTCTAACCACAGGAAGTACAGCACGTCCATTGCCTGTAACAGTGATGGGGGTGTTCTCTTTTGACTCCTGCACATCATTTATACCGTTATTTTCACGGTGGCTTTTCTGCAGCTCTCCTGCCATAAGTTCATGCTGCGGCACAGAACTTTTAGACACATCCTTTTTTTGGACTGACATTTTATCCTCCTTTGAAATTCCTGAACCAGATCCATCACGCGATTTTTCATTCACCTCAGCTGAAATTTTCTGGTCCTTTCTAAAAGCCTGATCGCCTCGAACTGCTTTGACAGGACCAGATGACTGTTTGTGTTTTTCTTTCTTTTCCGTGTGTTTATGTCTTTCACTATGCAATTTATGTTTACTGCCTGAATGGTGCTGGTGGTCTCGATGAGATTTCTCACTCCTACTAGAAGCATGCACGGCCGTTTCAAGCTTTACTTTCTCTGACTGGCCCGAAGGTCTGCTTTTGCCATGGTGTGGTTTATTTTCACTTCTCGAATGGTGTTTCTCTGGCTTGAGTTTGGCAACTAACTCTCTGTTTTGATCTGAAATAAAAAGATATTTTCACATAAATTTCCCTCTCTCTACTCTCTATGACGTCATTCGCTGTATGCCAGCACAACGCATAAATTTAATGTCTATAAATATTTTATATTTAACTATAAACATTCCAGTGACAAAGGCATTGTAGTACCTGTCCATGGCATGATACAATATGGAAGAAATACAATGACGTGTACAGCATGCATGCATGTGCCTTGTGGTGATACGATTCACAGTTACTCGACAAGATGAGGCAATGCCCAATAAGACTTGCTACATTAAAGCAAAGCAGGTTATAAATAGAATACAAGGCATTTGTAAATGTTAACATTTTCCTAAGACAAATGCCTGAATACTATCATTATAATCTCATTTGAGCCCCTGCACAAGACTGATGACACATGGTGAGAGTCACGTAGACACTACCAGTATGGTCTCAATAGTGGACCTGCTTATGGCTATGCAAATGCCTGAATACCGAGAAGACACCACGAAGACTAACCATTCCTGCTTTGTATTCCATTCACTGTCGACTCGTGTTTGACCTTGCTGTGTCTTGCGTGTGGCTTCGTATTGGGTGAACTGGGAGAAGCCATCGTCATGATGATAGTACTGGCATCCGCATCTCCCCCGTTTTTACCCGAAAATCGCTCTCGGCCCTCGTAATCATCCAGGTATCCTGAGCTTGAGAGTCTCCGGTAATTATGCTGTACTCGCCTCCTTTTGCTAGGGGTGTCTGGGCTAATGTTGCTGTCAACTTTGATCTCAGGTGTCACGGAAGTTGGCGGGGTTTCAAGAGTTTTTGCCGGTGTTTTTGTTGTCGTTTGATCCGCTGTTGTGGTTTTGTTTTGCTCCTTCGCAACATGTGACTTGACAGGCGTCCGAGTTTCGACTGTTAGTTGGGCTTCACTTTCATTGGCATTAGCTGCTACGGCATCCGATTTGCTCAAGAAGCTGTTCTCTGTTTTACCAACTTGGTTTCCCAGAGAAAGATCATGAGTTTCTTTCCAACAGTGCTCTTTTTCTTGACAAGCTATTTCCAGTGACTCATCCTTTTCACATTCCGCCATATTGGAATCCCCCTGAAGGGCCCGGATGGGTGACCTACATACAGCCAAATATAACGGGGGCTCTCATTGGTAAAGGCTCTGAAGTTCAAAGGTCCTGAGGCACAGCGTGCCAATCAACTGGAATGTACTAGAGCTGCTAGGCAGTGGATGGCGCGTGCGTACTATCGTCTGTGTCGCGAGTTACTTGAGGTTTCAAACAGCGCGGACCGGCCACATTGTTCTGTCAAGGGAGATAACTTGCCGGCAGATTAACACCGTCTCTACTGAAGAACATTTGCTAAGATCACAGCTATGTCTACAGACACAGCATCCCCCGCCAAAATGCGCAGGGTTGATCCCGCAGAAGGATCATCAGAGGCCGATATCAGTGGGGATTTTGATGCCGAAACACAAAAGGCACTGGAAGAAATTGATGCTTGCCAGAACGACATAGATGCCTTGAACGAGAAAGCCAGTGAAGAAATCTTGCTAGTGGAGCAGAAGTATAACAAGCTTAGGAAGCCACATTACGACAGAAGGAATGAAATTATACAGAAGATCCCAAATTTCTGGGTCACTGCTGTATCCTTTTCCTGTTCTTTCTATGCCTACTGTTAGATCAATCGGTTTGCATGAACACTGATCAACTGGTGATGCAGATGTAGCCATGTTGAATTTGCCGCCATCTCTTGTCAGTGCATTGGCTAGGCGCTGCAGTGTGCTTGGTCAATCATCGTGGGTTCGATTTATTTGTTTGATCTATAATCTATATAACTGGTTCAGTTCCAGTTAGTGCGGAGGAACCTTCGAGTAGTGGCATTACGAACAGTCTGAGCGTGTGACACACTAGTTTAAAAAAAATTGTCGCTTTTAAAATAACAGTTTAAGTCAGTTTCAATTTGTCCAAATCAAAGGTGGTTGTTTTTCACTTGGGAAGCAGCTTTGCTGAGCCAGTTTATTCAAGTGCTCTGAAGTTCAAAGCCTCGGAGTCTGAAGTTAGGCTTCCGGAATGTCCTTCTCGAGTGCAGTGAAGTGGTAACAATATTACTACTAGCTTAAAAACAGATTCCTGAAGCCCAAGAATAATCTTCGTGACTGACTCTTCTATGTAAATTGGCTAGACCTAATGTGTTCGGGCACCCAGACCCATCATGTAACACTGACAGTCACATGTAATAATAGCATGATAGTTTCTCAATAATTTCTTAGATTTTTATTATAATTTAACTTTTTTCTTAACTGGTTTTAAGTTTGTAAATCATCCCCAGATCTCTGCAGTATTGGATGAAGAAGAGGAAGAATGCTTACATCATTTAACAAGGGTAGGTTTACAGTGCCAGTATTTTATGTATTCTATTAGAACTGATCTCAAATCATATTAGTGTAAAACGTTGTACATAATGATATGCCATTTGATAAAAAATATTAGATAGAAACTCAATTCGTGAGATATTTTCGATAATCGAACATTCCTGTATCACAATATCGCAACGAACGATGCAAATAAAGTTACCACACACTAAAGAAATTCCTTTACGCCGTCAAGACATTTTAGATAGAGCAAAAGTGAGTGCAAAACAAATCTACCAAAAGGTAACTAAATGATAGCGTAAAATAGGCTGATAGCAATTACCACATGGGCCGGAAGCTACTACTTCAAGTTCATGGATTTGTACCTTACGGCGTTAAAGATGCATCTTGTTTAGGAGCAGAGGATGTTTATGATTCAACGTATTTTGGATTTTTTTGTGCAGTTGAGTACTTATCCTTGTGATTTGAGCGAAGAAAACTTTGATATACTGCATTTATTTTTGTTTATTGATGAAGTTATGAAATCTCATTCACTGGCATGTTATCAGATGGGAATATGTGCAGGGTCAACATCATGATAATACAGTACCATGATTTGTGGCTTTCTGCCAGATGTAGGGAAACTAGTGACGGTCTTGAACATATCGATATGACATCAATCATTTACCAAATTTTCCAGATAATCAATTTATTAGGGCGATTCCAGTCACTACCGGTAGTTTTAAAAGATTTTCACAAAATTGAATGATTGTAATTGGCCATATATGTAAACATGTGTAATACAAATGTATACTCATATTTTACATCAATCAGTCATACTTAAGGTCTTACAGTGCCATATTTTCTTGGTGTTCCAGTTGGAAGTGGAAGAATTTGAAGACATCAAATCAGGGTACCGTATCAAGCTTTCCTTCAGTCAAAATCCCTTCTTCACAAATGACGTCCTTATGAAGGAATTTCATCTGGCAACATCAGGAGATCCAGCCTCACAAAGCACACCAATTAAGTGGAATGAAAACATGAACCTGATCCAGAAGGCTCTTAAGAGTCAGAAAGCTATGGACAGAAAGAGGAAGCTGTCAGAATCCAGAACCTTCTTCCAGTGGTTTGTGGACAATTCAGATCCATCGGCGGATGACATTGCGGAGGTATGCATTTGATACACATCAATTAAATACTCAAGTAAAGTTGAACCAGCATCAGCATTATTATAACACCTTTTTATCGGTATTTTGTGTTGTGCTGTATTCAACTTTTCATCAAGTTACTGGGTGCAAACAATTACCAATATTAACGACTTCTGCCTATCAAATGAAATTGCGTGACATACAATTTCTGTTATATACTTCCATTAGGTGATCAAGGATGATATGTGGCCAAACCCTCTCCAGTATTTCCTTGCCCCTGACATTGAGGAAAATGGAGTAGAGTAAGTTGTGTTAGGATATTCCACAGTCTGTGACATCACAGTCTGTGACATCACTGTTTGTGTGTATATGTGGCTAATCGTATATTTGGCTTTGAGTTTGATTGTGATTCTGCATGAAATTTGTACATGTTGAGCAATTTGTAATGTCATCTCCATTTGCCTAAAGTTTTGGTATTTGATCATTAGTACACTTTGATTTGATAAGATTTTCTACCAAAACGTTGTAAATATTCTGCCATCAAGGATCATGGAAATGTTAATTAATCCTAGAAAATTCATGAAATTTATACCAGATTTGCATGGGACCCTGTATCACGTAGTTTGCATACGCAGTAAATTCAGGCACCAGAGTTATAGAAACAACAATCCTGAACAGTTAGTGTGATGAATTTATAACCAGGAAATAATGGGATTCATTGTAAAGTTAGTTTGATACAGAACCACCAGTAGCTTTAAACACAACTTTGAATTAAACTGTGTTCAATATTTGTTTGCAGTGATGAAGATGAAGACAGTGGAGAGGACGAGGATGATGTAGATGACTCTGTGGAGGTTATTGATGGCGAGGATGATGGTAAGCCCACAAAGTGCATACTATACCCTCTGTTACTCTTCCTTCTTGTCCTAATAACCAAACTGCTACCATATAACTTTGTATTACTAGCGGAATTAGAGTACACAAAAATACCAAGAAACGGGTAATAGCTTTGGTGAGAATGTCCAAGCAGTTATAAGTGCTTAAAGCTTACATTAAGGTACTGGGGGTGTTTGGAAACCCAATAGTTTCCTAGAAACCTGTACTGGTGTTGTATGTTGTGAATATTCAGTGCAATATTCTATGCCTATCAATCTCTAGATGATGGAGAACTGGGTGAGGAAGAGGAAGAAGAGGAGGAGGGGGAGGAAGACGAGGAAGGAGAAGGTAAAGACGGCACATAACCACAGGGTCCAATACTAGACAAAATATTCAACAAAAAAAAAACGGCAGTCCATTTTCTTTTTCACAAAACTTACTAATCATATTTGCAATACAGTTAAACCTACTCATCCTGCTACCTTTAAATAAGCAATGTTTGACATTCAAATATTCTTATGTAAAAAACATCTACCTTGCTGCTAGACACCGTTGTAGGGTATAAACTTCTCTGTGTAATATGCTGCCTTCAGCTCAGAATTAGCTGCAACATTGATGGTTGTTTTTTCACCTGAAATAATCCGACACTATATTGAATGTTCTATTGCAGAAGATGAGTGAAGTGGTGTCTGGGGGAACGTTTGTGCATTGCTGCTGTGCGCTCCAGTGGCCATCTCCGATCCGTAAAATGGTTCTACCAAGGTTATAACCACAGTCGCAATCTCTGGATCTGTACCTCGTCAGTTCGTTCTTGGACAGAACTTATACATTTGGATTCGGATGAAAATCTAAAAAAGGGACAACTACTTATGTGGTAAACTGCAGTTTTGGGTGGACATTCTCTTTTGACTTAAAATAGGCAGCATATCAAGATAGCGTTTGCAGCAAGAATGGGATGTTTGGATGTATGCATGTCAAGCGATGTTAAATTTATATAAAGTGATTCATTCAACTGATGCCCTCAGGAGTATTTTTATCTATCAACCAATGTGATGTTATTCTGATTAAACTAGTAGCTTGGTACTGTACCCTGCACAGACCAGACCTTCCATAGACATTCCATTAACTGGCATGGTCACTGAAATAAGTTGAAGTGGATAGTTGTATATACTACATCCTAAACTATTCGAAAGTGTTATTTATTTTGCAGGGGGCTGGTTTCAACTTTGTAAGATGATTCATGATATCCAGTGGTTATTTAGATGTTGCATATTGCAAATCTTTGTATTATATTTTGCATTTCATTCACATGATACGGAAACCCCTCAGCAAAACCTTCACACTAGTATGCGTGTGTGATGTCTGCAAGTGAAGCGTGTGCATTGTATGCTGGACTGACAGTGTATATAGTGTACATTAACTGCACCCGATGTGAACGAGTTAATATTCTCAGTGTTGTGTTCTTGCTGCGGTGCAAGATTGAAGTTTTATAGTGGCCGTGGATGTCCTTCCTACATATGTTAAGGTTCAATACCAGATCTTGCATTTATCTTAGTCAGCTGTGTGAAGCAGAGCGCTGTGTTCAGTTTCTTTTATATGCAACTACCAAAAGATTAATCTTCTGAGGTGATTCCTGTCCAACTACAAATCATTGTCTGTCAATTAAGAGTATTTCAAGACCCCTAAATCAGCTTCAATCTGTTAAAGTCGACCAGTAAAGCCTTGGCGTCAACCTTGCTGTGACAGCCATCATTTGTGTTGTACATTGGATGTACTTGTTAGAGCACCGGATGTAAAATAAATCGACATGTCATTCTTTTTTCATAGCTCTGGCTTTATTTCAGACATTTACAAGAGTACACACACTGAAATTGAGCATAGTCAAGTGAAAAAATAATTCCAACATTTATGGTTTATAGAGTATAAATTAAAAAAAATATGTAGGTAATAAATACCCCATCATAGTAATAAGTAATAAAGTAGGAACTGGGGCTACAAGAGTAGAACTTAATTTTATGCCTTCAAATGTTTTTACCATATATTGAACCAAGTCGATTCCCAGCATTTCCACAAACAACTGGTTTCCTCGCTGTTCGAGTTGTGTCCTGTCCTGTCTGCGAGTTAAGCTAAGTCAAGACTCCAGTCCATAAGTCTGCAGTACAGTGCCAGAGCATGAATACAGAGAACTTACCAAAAATCCTTTTTACAATTATTTCTTTGACTATGTTCACAGAATTCTTTCATAGTTGACTGTACAATCCAGGTTAGCATTGTCCTCCCAGCCTTACATACAACTGCTGTATATTCCACTATCTGGGTAAAGGCAATCATTCTGGTCGCCCTGTTCCTGTTGGTGATTAGTCTGCCAGTTTGCCATCTCGGTGTTCCTGGCGATGTGTCGACTGCCAGTCAGCCACTGAAATTACATATAAGGTACTCTGCTAAATGTAACTCAAACACGCGTACCAAACCTGCTTTGATAAATGGGCAACAAAACTGTAGACACACCTCAACCACATTACGCAGTGGCTGTTTGAGCCCGCCCTACTACCGTACTATCTAAATCAACTATTACAATATTACACAATAGATCACCAAGCTACAGTTTCTCAGCTGCAACAGCAGTCACAGTTGTAGTCTAACTGGGGTGCAATACAGTTATACTAAAGCAACCATATGGTTTCCTGACACAGTGCTAGCACGTTCTGTACAACGATCCATCGTACACTGCCATATCTCGTACCCCCCCTCCCGGTAACAAAAGAGGGCAAGTAACTCCCCAAAAAATGTAACCAAAGTTACCTAGTCAACATTTTACACAAGTTTCACAGTGTCCAGATTCTTGGAAAGTCATTCTTCAGACAGTTCAGTTCGTTTCTATGTTTAGAACAAATAATTTAAGTAAAAGGTAAATTCGAAGTAAAGTGTGCAAGTTGTCACGCCTGTATTATCCTACTACCCACCCTGGCATTGCTTGCTGCAGTAATACCGCGGCTGCTTCACTCCCAGCACATGGCACCTGGAGAACATAAAGGAACAAGCAGTACAGGGCACCTAGACGGCCTGACACATAGCAGGAAGTTTTTAGCTTAATTCTAAGCCACACGAATTCCAGTTGTAAGTCAATAGGAAAACTGAATTCTGGTCTAGAACTAGACGGTTGCCATGCATCAAAAGGGGGACATCCCAGTTGAGAAAAATAACCACGCTTAAATGGAGGGGAAACAAATTTAGACTATCAGAGAATCCTTCAGACTGTCCGAAGTCTGTTTCTATACAATACCAGCTCAATCCGGTGTTTTCTTCACAATGTCTGGTTCGACAGAATACAGTTTTGAGCAATTTTTACTCAAAAAAAAAAAAAAAAAGCCTAACTCACTGGAAGACGAGTCCACCTAAAATGTTTTATAACACTACCTGGCGAGTGTCCATATGTATGTTTCTGCAAACTACCAGCTCAATTCAATATTTCCTTCACTATACTTCGTGTACATAATCCACTGAACACCAGGAATTGCGGCAGAAGAAAAGAAAAAGTTTGTAACTCCACAGGGATCAGTGGATGGGATGCCCCTAAGATACAGCTGCGGCCTGTAGAATCACTACTTTGACTCATCTGCCATTATCACTGGTATGCTATTAGTGTGATTTCAAGAGCTTAAAAGGCTGGAATATGTGGCAGTGACATGAGGAGCCGATACTTACTTCTGACATTTTTTGTAGGCCTTGGGCTGTGGTTCTGGTATCTTACAGTTGGTGCACACTCGTCGTTTCTTCTTCCCCGGCCAGGGACTCACACCATTCACTGTGTCAGCAGTAGCCACAGGGGTCCCCTTGTCAGCAGTGGATGTGACAGTTGTCATTCCTGTGTCTCTCTGTCCCCCATTTGTCCCCATGCTGGAGCCACTTCCAGACCCATATGGCATTATCACTGCTATGCCAGATCCGTCCTTAGACGCTGCATGGCTCTCAGACTTCTTCCCGGCTGTCCCAGTCGATTGACTCCGAGCAGAGTTGGTGGGTGCTGGAGGTTTGTCCGTGCCAGTTGACTGATTCTGACCAGAGTTGTTGGGAGCCCGAGTTTTGTCCATTCCAGTTGACTGACTCGGAGCAGAGTTGGTGGGAGCCCGAGTTTTGTCCGTTCCAGTTGACTGACTCGGAGCAGAGTTGGTGGGAGCCCGAGTTTTGTCCGTTCCAGTTGGCTGACTCGGAGCAGAGTTGGTGGGTGCCGGAGGTTTGGTCTGGCTTGGTTTGCCTCCTGCTCTACCAGATTTCTGGATTGTGAGATCCAGGTCAAGATCCACGTCATCCAGGGCTCGTTCTGCCTCTGTCAGCTGTGGTCGTTTCAGCTTCGGCTTCACCTCTGCAACAATAACACAGCAACAGCTACAACCACAAATCTGTCTGCTTCATCAATGTGTGTGCCACAGTGGGTCTCTAGTCCTATAGACTGCAACCACTGACCAGGCAACAGGCAAGGTCAGACACTTCACTCAAGACTCAAGACCTCGGGATTCAAAACTTCTTGTCACAAGTCTGAACCAAGGCTTCCCCAGGACAACTCAGCAACAGAGAATTTTTAAACGTAGAAATCTACATTGTTTTAGTTTAAGCTCTGTATACTGGGCAACTTTACTGACAAACACATTGTACCCTGTATGAATTATCTGCTTGCACCGCTAACCATCCAACATGTGACTGACAATATTTATGCACAGTTTTGCTATCTATGATGCATTACTATAATCGTTACCATTAACCGTCTCCTCCTCGGAGTCTGTCATGTCCTGGTTCCCCACCAGGCCGCGGGTAACCTTAAACATGTCGTCCACATCACCTGGTCAATGGCGAGGGAGTGAACACGACAAGGAAAGATCTTTACAGATCTAGTGACAATAGCACTAGGGAGGAATGGGACTGTGGGGGGGGGGGCATACTAACATGTAACAAATGTTACTGAGCTACTCACAAATGTCTTTCTTGACTACCATTACAGTTTGCCCACTGAAATGTCTAATTATGTTTACAAATGCATAGTACCGGTATATAGTCTCATTTTTTGACTATACAACTCACCTTCCTTCTCATAGCGATCGAGGTATTTGTTCATCCGCTCCACCTTTTTGTCCATCTTTGAGTAGCTACTCTGTCTGTCGATCTTTGAGCTGTTAGCCTGTTTACTGTTACCAGCCGTGGCCCCGGTCTGTTTGCTACCCGTCGTGGCCCCGGTCTGTTTGCTACCTGTCGTGGCCGCGGTCTGTTTGCTACCTGTCGTGGCCGCGGTCTGTTTGCTACCCATGGTGGCCGCGGTCTGGTTG
>JAAUYG010282938.1_pt1 | contig 13063 bp, 13 predicted proteins | sample 7278091 | NCBI WGS metagenome assembly JAAUYG01 (sample SAMN14350201, study PRJNA611818) | marine sediment metagenome | isolation source: surface marine sediment (0.6m) | place: French Polynesia: Moorea | collected 2018-08
GCCTGTCAGACTGGAACACTAGAAATTAGCTTTTTTCTCTGGAAGAAGTTTGTGTTTTGTTTCTGTCGAGTTTGATCCAGGTTTAGCAGATTCTGTCTTCAGACAAGGACCACCGGGATCTTGAACTTTGAAACGGAGTGAGCCATTTTTGTTTGAATCCTGAGGAAAAAGACGCTCTCTGCCGCAAGCACTGTCAGAGTTTCGTGCAACATCTGATTTGAGCTTGTTGCCCGGGGTTGAACGCAGCTGTTTGTCGACGCTCTTTTTGCACGTCACAAATTTTGGAGCGAAGTAGAATTTTTTTTGGAAAAAAATAGCACAAGAAGCGGTCAGAAAGCGTCATGAATGAAAAGTTGATACATCTGGACAACTTTTGGTGATTTCACCGAAAACTGCAAACAGGACTCTGGACCCACATGGCTCCTTTTAGCAGACAGCTGCATGGAAGGGTTTCCATTTTTGCTTTTCAACTGGTCAAGAAGCCAAAGTGAATTGCTGCTGGGGACAAAGGCCCTGGACAAGATGCCAAAAATCTTGTTTTTCCATTGTTTAGGTAGGAAACTCAGAGAGGCCTTTAAAACTCGTGTCCTGGTTTTCGTGTCACGGCCATAAAAGGAAGGGTCGTTTTAGAAGCTTCTGCGTCAACTGAAAACAGAGAAAAAACAAAACAAAAAGAGAAAACAAAATGCTGCCAGCAGCAAAGGCTCCAGACCAGATGCTAACATCTGGAAGCTCAGTGAGGCTTATGATATTTGACAAAAAAGGCCAAAAAAGACAAGAAAGCTTTGAAAAGCTTGCTTTTCAACTGACACCAGAGAGAAACAAGTCAGAAAGCCAAAGCGAAGTGCTGCCGAGGAGTAACAGACCGGAGCCCATCTGGAGTTTCGCTTTTCAATTAATCATCCAGTGTGTGGAACTTCGGCCTTGAACACCGGATTACGGATTACGCACTCATTCCCGGGCCGCGTTTTAACGTTAAATTGTATTCATCAGATATATAAACGTCAGAAAACGGACAATGGCCGAGATATTTGTCTCCAATTTGTTCCCCCAGAATAGAAATCTTCTTTCTGCGTTAGTTTTTTGAGCACTTTTAGCAAGTTGTTTCCAAGTTTTGCTTTTGTTTTTACAAAAAGGAAAAAGATCAGAAAAACAAGAGCCAAAATGTCAACCACAGACACAATTTATTCCAGTGGCATGCCAGGCAAGAAAGCTGCAAGTTGGGACACCGACATTGCGTGGCATTTTGTTGACCAGTTTTCCTCAAATGGGTCCAAAACGCGAATTCCAAATCAAACAGGAACTCAAATGAACGTTAAACAACTGATGCGCACGCATCAGTTCTGCTGCCCCAGGGACCGCATCACATTGCTGCCAGATTATTACGCCTTGCACCAGTGTTCGTCTATACACCAGGTACGAAATCAGTACTTTTAGAAGGGATTAAGACCTTTATGTCAGCAAGTCTTTTGGGAGCAAGGGAAGAATGTAAATTTGGGTTGTGGATTTCATTTTGTCAAAGCGTACAAGTTTATCCCCTATCAAACCATCCTTTATCCCACAATAAACCAGTTTCATCGTTTCAACTCCCTGCATTATGAAGGGACAAATCTTTTTTTGTTTAGAATTATGCGGGCAGGACTATGTTTATTGTTTGCTGTGTGGATATGCACACAATGTAATGAGAGGATCAAGCGATTAGGCTGTTTTACCGTGACTCTGTATTTCCCGTCACATTGTTGTTGACCTGATCAATATCTCAGACATAGATGGGTTCTCATGTGCGCATAATAACCCTCCTTTTTCGCGCATATTGCTTCCCTTGAGCACTGTCAAACAGGTGTGGATCCAATATGTGTCAACAGGTTTAGAATTTTACTCAGTTTTTGCCTCAGGGTTGGGGTGGGGTTCCGCATGGTCTGCAGCCAGGATGACAATGACAACGAGAAATCTGACGCAGAAAGACACAGAACTGTGATTTGCAACAAATATGTCTTCGCCATTGATGAGCTGACAGAAAAATGTATGAGAACTGAAGTCAAGGAATTCCCAACAAAACCGTCCAGCTTCCATCGCGACACTTAATCATGGAAGTCCATTGCCATTCAAAGAAAAGTGCACGCACTGCTTGGCCAAATTTATGATCTTTTTCAAATGGAAGCGAGGGCACATTTCTTTTTGCTGTTGTTTTTGATTGGAATTTATTTGTTGCTCCCAAAGCACTTCCATTTTCAAGAAAACAGCACAGCAAGTTACGGACAGGAAGCACGCTATCCCCTTTGACCCAATGTTTTTTGTTCTCAAATCATGCACTTTCAACAAAAAATGCCAGTTTGTTGGTAAAAATTCGAGCCAAGGCGAATATCGCACAGTGGTCCTGGCTTCATTCAAATTTGTTTTTTCCCAGCTTGTATAAGCGCAAATTATTCAGGTGCTTTTCACTGAGAGGGAGAGAAAACCTTTTGGATTTTGGATTTTGCTTCAATGATGCATCATTTTTTGGCATGTTTCATAGTGGTTTGGTATTTTCCAGATTTTTTTGGCGGGGGAAGCTGCTTGATGGCTTTAGGTATTGGTATGGTTGGACATTTTCTGACTCTTTGGCAAAATTAATGTTTCAGGAAAAAGGAAAGTGTTTCAAGCAAGTCCTGCCATTCGTGCAGCACGGAGCAGATTTGCAGAGCGTAGGCTGGTGTATCTTTTGGTTTTCAAGTCTGTTAGCCGTATACGCTAGAGACGTGCCTGCAAGATTGCGTTTCAAAACTCAGGATGTTCAGGCAGTCGCAACACAAAACACGCACAGCATGTAATAAATATAAACCACTGCCAATACAGTTTCTTTGACAACCTTGTGTTGCACCTTTTGTGTTTTTCTTGGGTGTTTAATTAAGAAACATTGATCTCCTGGAAGAGGAAGACTGACTTCAAAGGCACTTCATGCCACACAAATGTGGTTCTACAAACAGGTCCCTCCCGCTTAATTCGAAAAAAAATTCTTTGGGAGAAAGCGAATTTCAAGTGAGCAGATTAACACACAAGAGATAGGAGTGTGATTTGCATAGGACTTCGAATTATCCAGGAATTTGGACTATCCATATTCGGATAATGTGGAACCCACCTGTCAATGGAAATCAGCTGTAATCCCGGCATAGCGTTGCGGACTGACCCCCCCCCCCCAGTGTGACCGGTGTGACATTGCAGCCAGTGGCAATCCAGTCAGCCTTTCTTGCTGACAGGTGTCACAGTTCACACAGGACGTGGAAGCAGATTGTCCGCAAATATATTGCACGCGAATCCTTTGATGCTGTTGTCCTTTTTGTGTAAACACTCCCAAAAGCAACAATGTGCCTTCTGCAAGATGTTCTACGTCTTGTGTGAATGGAGCATAAGTCCTCGGCTGATCTCCTTTTGTGAAGGTTCGGCTCGGGACGAGGGTCGACCTGAGTCTGCACAACAATGGGGGACAACGAGATGCAACAAGACATTGATGTGTGTTGACACGGGGGTGAGAAAAAAAGCAACCTGAAAGAATACGTTACACCGAATTGATTTCACCGCCGTCACGAGAACAGTGTTTCGTATTCCGTGTTCCACGCAACAAAAACCTCCACAGATTCACTCCATTGCACCCCTCACGAACATCGATACAGTTCGTGCGTGTCTGCCTGTGTCTGTGGTCTCCAGTCATTGATTCGTTTCATAGAGATACTTTTTTCTAGCACTCAAAAAATTTGAAATATCTGAAACCATTTTGCCTTTTTTGGTGTTGATCCTTTTCAGTGTTCAATGGCCCAGCTTCACAGTTGTTGAGGATGACGTAGAAGGCACGCGTGGACAAATCCACTGCTGGTGCAATGGGTCGAAAAAACAAAATTCTCTGGTCCTGTTTTCTGCGAGTTGTGGAGAAGCAGGTTTTCCTTCTCTCTCCCCATGACAAACCTTCCCAAAACAAATGCAGGTTTCAGTATGACATTGAGGAGAAGAAAAATTCAAAAAGTTTTTTTTCTTCAAAAAGAGCATGCACAACCCAAAATGGCGGAAAGAAGAAAAGCCCCCAAAACGACAAAACAGGAGCAAAATCTGCTTCTTTTCTTTCAAGATTGCATTAAACAGTCTATCTGTGTGTAGAACATTTCATTTTGTGTAGAGTTTGAGTCTGTGCGCACAAAGCAAGTTTATCATCAAAACCCGCTCAGTTGAGCTGGAGGAAATGGGAAAGATCTTCTTATCTCGGCAAAGGCTCTTTTCTTATTGCAGCTTAGGTTTTAATCCCCAAATGCGCATATTGTGTTTCCCGTGGAATGTTGTATCCTGGGAGTTAAACAGTTCCCCGGATGCAGATAAGGTTGCTGGTAATCTCCCCCACTGAGCAAGCAATATTTCCTTATTAGATGCGGCGGAGGTAACAATATTTGGGACGAAAACAGCTGTGGAATTTGCCTCATATCACATGCTTTTCCCAGTGTAATATGAACAGTGGCCACGTGACAAACATGCGCGGATCCAGGACTCTGATCACGTGGAGTCCAGGAACCCAAACCGGAAGCGCGACCCTGGATGAGCACCAACTCCGAAATCTCTTCCCCGAATTCCATGCACTGGTTTTTGCCGGTGTGAAAGCAATGGAGAAACGTTGTCAGGGTTTGGTGGTGTAGTCCGGGAAACCTTTCCATTCGCCATTCCCGTTCGCTGCGAACTTTGGTGGTTGATACAGAATACAGCCCCTTGGGGCTCTGAGGTCCAGGTCCCCTGACCATTTTTTTCAGAATGCTCACACAAACATGTGATACACACATTTGAAGCCCTCTTCAAACCGGACAGGCGATGCTCGTGCACTCACAATGATTGTGCAGTCTTGAACAAATCAATGGACAGGTTTTCCTCTCGCCATGTTGGCCAGAGAAAACGATGGAAGTGTTTTTACTCGCTGCCTCACCTCTCGCCGCGAGTGTCGCGTGGAAAGGCCTTCACTGACAGGTCCGGGTCTGGCCCCGTGACCACCATGCTGGATCTGCACCTGCATGTAACATGAACCTCGCGTCATTACGCCGGTTTGAGAAGCAATTTTCCGTGTTTAATAGAATATTGTGACCAGGATTGCTAAATCCGGATAGCCGTGTTCTGAGCATCGCTTCCGGTGCTTATGATTCATACCAGGCACCTGATGCCGTATTGCAGTGCAACCCACAGACAGTCGTCCCCGCTCAATTCGAATCTGCTTTTGTGCTGTTTTTCGGAAAAAAAACTGGCTTGGTGTTTTCCTTGAAATGTGCCAGGTTTTGAAATAAATGGAAAGAACTAAGCCGGTGAAATTGTATTTGATGTTATTTTCATTTCATTTGGTTCCAGTTGTGTAGTTGTTCGCATTTTGACGACAGAAAAGTCTGAACGTTTGTTTGAATTGTGCCGGTGTCCAAACAACCTGGTTCCCATACGAGGGCAGGACTTTGTTCTTTTTTACGCATTTTTAATATCAGAATGAACTTTTAAATTCTCTCATCAAACTTTTTCCCTGCGATCACGTTACTTTGAAAAACAACTTTTAATTGCACACAAATTGCAGGGTTTTTTTAGTTTCTTGTGTGTGAGATGTTAAAATGGCGAAGATTTGTGAAATGCGACATCCAAACGGAAAATAAAAATAACAGCAGGCGAGGGGTTGAATAAAATTGGATTGCCGTGGTCAGAAATCCTTCTGATCCTCAAGTCTGGGCCAGCTGACTGAAATGTTGAATTTATGGCTTGAAGAATGCCTGCATTGTTTTGAGGCTGAAGGCAAAATTTTGGAGTCCCATTCTTCCCACACTATTGTCCAGGTGGGACTGCAATGCAGCGAGGGAGAAGGACGGTTATTGTTGTCCACACGGCACAGCACTGTCAGATGTGCAAGAGGTCAGTCTGACACTGGTTTCTCTTCTGTGGTTGCTTCGCAAAATGTGTTCAAGACCCTCAAAGCAAGACTCCGCCATCAAATGTTGGTATGGTTGGGTGATTTCTGACCCTTCTGTGCAATTTAGATTTTTCCCTTTCGGAAAATCTGCCGGCCACTGCTGGAAGTGAGGAAGCGTGCGGGAAACTTGTTGGAAGGTGCATTTCCCTGCGGGTCACCGCACTCAGTATATGGATTCTCTTTTTTCAGAATCATGCAACTCATCTCTACAGTTGTTCGCGTAAGTTGGACTCCAGATGTGGACATGAAAAACACGTACTGGAACCAGGACCGGGAGACTGATCGATACCCAGCCTCGGGCCAGGATTGACCCGGCACTCCGTAACTGATAATTCACTGCTCACTCCGCACTTAATCGCGTCTGCGCGAGGAGAGACCCTCCCCCGGGGACAGAGGGGCGGACGTAGACGGTAGGGGTAGCAGACAGTCTGAACATCTGTGTCAAAGAGTCTTGTCCCTCGTAGCTGCATGATACTTTCATCCCGTCAGTGCAAGAAACACCCACCCTTGTGTTGTGATATATACTTGGGGTATGCACAGGCAGACTCAGCGCTGGATGCGGCGAGGTATATAATCCCACCCCCGGGGAATTCAGAGGAGCACAAACGATCAACAATTGTTCTGTTTTTTTCTTTGCAACAGAATCTGCGCAGGAGAGACCCACCCCTGCGGAAAGGAGGGACGAGTCCAGAAGGGGAAGCAGGACAGGTGTGGGAGTGGATGCAATGCTCGGGGTGGGTGGGGCATCTTGTAGGAGATAACCAACCCACACGGGCACGGGCCAGACCTCGTGGGTGCAGGAAAAGTGGGAAGTCTGTATGGGAGAGACCGCACACACACACACACACACACACACACACATGAAGACACAAATAAAGGACATTTTTCCCACAAACACTCACACACTAAGTGACAATATCTGTTCACCACAAACAGAGTCGAAATGAATACAAAAGGAGCAAGATCAGGTGAAGAGCCTGAAAAACAATGTTCCAGCCTTCAGAAGTGTGTCCCAAAGAATGGATGATGATGATCAACACATTGGATATCAATACCTTGTGTAAGTGGCATGTGTGTGGTTGTTATGTAATCAGGTTAGGTGTACTCACTGCACTCTGCAGTCCTGTCCTATCTACCAATCACTGCAAATCAAGGCTGCCCGCATTGGTGTCATTGAACACCACGTTGTTGTTTGTAGTGGCAATGTCAGTTGAGTGTGTGGACCTTCGCAGGAAGTCTGTGTGTGTGTGTGTGTTTGTGTGTTGTTTGCAGTCGGTTTGTTTGATTAACTCGGGAGAAGAGTCCACCTTGATTTCACTGGAACATTAGCTGGTGAAGATTTTACATCAAGGCCAACAAGCAAAACAGTCCGCTCTCTCTTGGAAAGGGTGGCAAACAACCACATTGTTCAATTTTAATTTGCCTCCGTGACAACACTTAGTCCTGTCTGAGTGCAGAACTTGGCTGTTTGAAGTGTTTGAACATGATTGCTAACAAAGCACTCCTTCCTCAGTTTGGAGTGACTGGTGACACAAGGCAGCAAATGAACACATTCATCATTTTTAATTTGCACAAAAGTCACAACACTTGGGTCTGACTTGAGACTTGCAACTTGGAAAAGAATGACTGTGCCTCTGCCCAGTGTCAGAAGTACCTATTGACTGGCAACATGAAAGCAGTGGCCTTGTGCCATTCCCTGCAGTGATGCCTCCACTTCAAAACCCCTGCAGGTTGTGGCCTTGCAACATTTTTCTGCAAATTGGTGGCAATTAGTACAGTCCACAAATCTAGGTTGGATTCCTTTCGACTTGTTTTATTCTTCTTCAGTTGTCAAAGCTGGAAAAAGTCGCCCCAGGAACATTCTTCTCTGGAAAGAAGAGCGATATGGTTCTGTCTTGCTCCTTCGCTGCGTTTCGTTTTTCATTGAAAAAATGCCGCAAAAGAAGAAGCATTTTGGGTTTGTCAGATCTTTCTCTTTGGCCAGTTTTACACCAGATGTGAAAGCCTAAGAGGTAAACGTGAAAATTTACATGAATGCTGCAAACACAAAAAACAGACCGAAGGTTTTTTCCGCATTTAAAACCCTGCGTTTTGTGTCTGGTGTAAGGCCTTTGGTTCAGATTTTTTGTTGCGAACTTCGTCAGATTTTCCTCAGACAGACTAACCGAGAACAAAAAAAAAAGAAAACCAGAAAACAGACGACGACAGGAAATTCATCGCACAGCGGTTCCACCTGTTTGAGTCCGTTTTGTGCTTTCAGCTGTTTCCTTGCGCAGGTTCAGTTTGTTCCGGGGGTCTCTTTGCATTCAAGCCGTTTTCACACCAGAAAAAAGGTCAAAATGTCGGTTTTTTCTGGAACTTCACCGCGCTGCTTTTGATCTTCCCTTTGATGTTTTGCAAAAATTCTGCCTTCTCGTGTACAGCGTGTGCAGGTGGCAAAAGCGGGTTTCTAAAAAGCTGGTCGAGTCTTGCGGGTGTGACTGTAACCAGTACCCCTGATTACGCTTGGGCTGCTTGATCACCACCCTCAGGAACATCAAAGTCGCGTGTCATGGAGCGCCGCACTAAACTTCGTGCACATTTCATTGAAGTTTTTTTTTTAATTCTTAGACAGCTATGACTTGAAAAAGATGCACCGAACTTGTATTCACTGACATGCACGCAGCACGGAATGGAAAAGCAGCAGTAGAGATGCATTGCCTTTTGTCGTGCGAAGACTCTACCCACCTGCGACCCCAGAAAAGTAACACAGCTGCTGGCGGTTGCCAAATACTACCTTTCAAAATCCTTCAGGTGGGGACTAATTTTTTGAGAGGTTTTTCGTTTTGGTAAAGATCTACTTTTTGGTTGTTTTCTCAGTCTGGAGAAACTTTAAACCAGCTTGTACAACAAAATAACCAGAGATTTGGCGATGCCATCATCACCGCGCACCGGCTGGAGGGGGTGACACATCAGTGGGGGGTGACAACGTCAGTGGGGGAAAGTCAGAGGGGTACACAAGTCAGAGGGGGTGACAAAGTCAGAGGAGGGTGACACATATGTGTGGGTGACACAGGGGGGATACATCAGAGGCGGATGACACTTCCCCAGGGGGGGTAACATCTTGACTTGTGACTTGACCAGCGATGGACGATGGTGACAAATATGGGGGGGGGGGTAAACCAAAGGTCTCGTCAAGCCTGAACCACAGACTACTCGAATACTACTTCGCGCCTTTTTCAAAGGCAGCGAAGTAAAAATGCAGGTTGTTTTTCATTTAGACTTTTCGTGCCTTTGAAAAGGGTATTTTGCTGCTCAGAGTACGTTTTGGGGTTGTGCATACAAAGAAATGGCAGACTCTGAAGTACATCACTAAACACAGAGTTACATATCTGTACGGAGACAAAACAAAACAGACCTCTGAGGAACAGTAACAATAAGGATGTAAGAGACGCCAAAAAACGAAAGTGGCTTGTGTTTCCCGTTGAGCTGGTGACGTCTGTTGTCAATGAGGGAATCAATGAACATCAAAGGCAACCGACAGTGGGATCTGGTATCATGGAAAGCAGTATTCGACACACACGTTGGCGTCGGGTCAAACATACACGGCGCACAAAACGCATCCAATGAAATGTATCCCATGGCATAGTCGTCCCCGCTGAATTCGAATCTGTTTCTGCCAGCTGATTCCTTTCAATTGCGCCGTTTGTCGAATTGCGCAGGGAATTTTTCCTCGTTTGGACTCTTGGTGAACCATTTTAACATGGCAATGGGGAGTTTGGAGTTGAACCTAAATGAGGAAAAACCAGTCACCTGCTTGTTAAAACGCAGGACAACATCAACCTTCTGGTGAGGTGCAAAGATAGAAGATTGGTTGTCGTACACGAAAGCCACATTTGGTGGAACTGGTTTTCCGTTGTGTCAAACCAATTCAGCACATTTAGCTTCAGTGCGTTTTGGACTAACCTGGGGAATCATGTCGATCGGACGTCAAAATTGTTTCCAGTTTGGGTGGTTTGGGCTGAAGGTGACTGCTTTTGAATGACAAAACATCCTTGGGTCAATCTGGGAGATTTGGTGTTTGCCCATTCCCAACTCTCACATTCAAAAGAAAGATTCCCAATGAGCACTGTTACGATTTATCGACTCGCACATTTTCCAGGAGATTTGGGAGAATTGTCGTCCAAACCTAAACATTCCTATCTCAAAGAAAAACATCCCCGTGGGGCCATGAACAAGACCTGCAGGGTTTTCAGAACAACCAACTTTATCTTGCAAAAATTCACTTAAAACTGTCAGTCCAGCACATCCAGAGAATGCCATGGAAACTGAATTTGCATGAATTCGCTCATTGGTGACAATGATTCATTGCGAAGCGATCACCTCAGTGTGAAGTATTGTTGCTTCATGCTCAGGCGCAGTTTTGCTGATTCCTGGTGTTTTACGTTGATGCGGAATAAAACAAGAATCCACACAGAGTGTGGTGGCCCGCAGGAAACTGCAACTTCCCCACTGAGATTACCCACCTCCAGATTTGACCAAGACACTTTCTTATTTCCCAAATCACAGAAGAGCCCAAGAATTTTACCCCGTTCTTGCCTGTGCTACTCAGTCCAAAACTCATGTCACATTTCAGGTGACACGCAACAAAGCCATGGCAAACATTGTAAAACAAGTGAAATAACTTTAGTTTTCTTAAACCCAGAAACTGCCTGGTGTCCATTGCTGAAGGCACCCATTCTGGAAAAAAAAACTGGTTGTGGTGATGCGCCAGAAAAGATTTTGGGACAACTTGCTGAAATGTGCGTCACATTTGGCCATTCCTTCCAATGGAAACCACACACAGAGAGGACGTTCGTTGATTTTGTTCCCCAAACTCAAGAGGCGTAAAGTTTTCAGGTCAATTTCCCGCAGCCTGGAGTTGTGTCAAACGAAGCAGTTAACACGGGACCAGGCTTCCACTGAACAGACAGAAAACCCACCACAGCCTCCTATACATGGCTCTTCACACCTCATTAGAACCCTCACAGTCCAGACCACTTGAGATCTGTCGGGTATTCAGTCCCCTTTTGGTTTCAGATGTCACCGAAGTGAAAGTTTTTGCATTTTATTGGCTGTTTTTGGACAACGTGTTTTGAACAGGCACATTTTGAGGTTTTGCGTTGACAACGGAAATCCTCAATGTCACTGACTGTGAAATTTGGGAACCAAAAAAACATTCCTATGTTTCGCACGACACTGACAACACAAAGCTGCAAGGTTCGCGGTGTGGCTCGCTATTCGGCGCAGATTGGCGATTTTGGTGTGAGGGTCCTAAAACCACAATGCACAAGTTCAGTTCTGGGAGGTAGACCCAGACCCAAAGTTCAGAGGCTTTTCCCACAAATACGAAATGGAAAGTTTTAGGGTCTTGGAATCGGTGTGACCGAGCCCCTGAGGCGCCGAGAGCTGCGCATGGCAAAATCGGGTGGTCGGATCAGAGCCAGAATTTATATTCAGATGCCGGAGTCCCAGGCTGAAAGCTCAAGGGAGGAGTGTTTCTATTTCTTCTGTGGTTGCAAAACAGTCAATATCAGACACTGGGGAGGGAAATTACAAGGGAAAACCTGCACTCCGGAGTGGCTTTCCTTTACCTCGTGCTGTGAATGGATCAGTTTGATGCTTCCTGACGGCTAACTCAATGGAACATCCACGAGAAAGGAAGAATCTTTCAAAGACCCCAAACTGAGCTTCTGGTAGTGGCCGACGCAGAGGGGAAGAGACGTCCTGGCCCTACGGAGGATCTTTAATTACGTGGTTTTCAGCTGAAAATTGCCGCAAGTCGGGGGTATTGGTGGGGGATGAAATTTGGGAAGAAACATCTAAAAATTGGTTCAGTGGGACACAAAAAAGTTGGAGATCCCACCATGATTCTTCTGAATTCTGGGTCTGGGTACCCCTCCTTAAGATTGCAGGTGGGGCCCGCAAGGTTAAACCTTTGGTTTTCAGGCCTTGGCCTCCTGACAAAAATCCTGGATCTGCACCTGCTCCAGCAAGAAGACTTTCCAGAGCCCATAGCTGAATCAGTAACACAAAGACCAAGGTTCCAGCCCAGTCCAGTTGCTCCTTTCTCTGGTGTCCCACCCCCAGAGGCTCTTTTGTACTTGCAGCTGAAACTAAATTACAGTCAGGTCACTGGGGATACTCTGGTCAGTACAAAAGCTTGTTTTCTTCTTGGCTTCCAGGCTGCAATTCAATAAGTCAACAGAAAGCGCTTTTGTCAGTGTGAAAACAGAAAAGCTCAGAAGATGGATCACAATTGTCTATTGTGTGGATCTGTCCCTTGGTTGTACACATCAAGAGAAGTTTCCCTCAGAAGGAGCATTGTTTGGATTTCACGAAAGTGTGTTCTTGCCTTATTCCCGCTGCAAAGCTCAACTTTTGTTCTGCAAGGGTCAACAAGGAGACAAGGAGTCTCATGCTGTGTTGCTCGGGATGCACTTCGTTTGCTGTCTGAAACCCGCGGTGTTTTTTTTTTCACCTGATGGACAAGAATTTCATAAAAAAATTTGCTGCACAATTGTGAAGAGCATTATCTGAAGACATGTCGAGTGTTTCAGACAAATCTACCACCACTGGTTGCCAGACCACATGCCAGCGCGTTTTTTTTTGAACGTCTGGTACCTGTGCATTCTCTTGTGCGCCATGCAGGGCAGAAACAAACAGGCTCCACTGACAAGTCAGTGGTTGCCCACAGGGCCCCAGTGTGTCACCGATTGATGTTTTCCCTGAACTCTTACCACATGGAAGAGATGGCGAGAAAGCCCAATATTACTTTTTCTTGCATGAAATTTACCATGTGCAACCAAATCCCAGTCTGTTGGACTGAAGAGAGCCTTGTCCGAAACGCAGCCGTACTGCGCCATGCGGGAAACAGAGCGTCCATTTCCGTGGCTGCAATACACAAGTCCCCGACTTGCCAGCTCGTTCTTTCCTGTCCAAATTGAGAAATGTGAGAGGGGCACTATAACAGAAGACGAGTTGGATTCGTGTTCCTCAAGACAAGCCATTTGTATGGGATCTCACGCACAGAGGGTCAGGCACATAAGCATAAAGCACATGCTGCAAAGCAGAATACATTCTTTGCAGATCTTA
>JAAUYG010062936.1_pt1 | contig 13059 bp, 9 predicted proteins | sample 7278091 | NCBI WGS metagenome assembly JAAUYG01 (sample SAMN14350201, study PRJNA611818) | marine sediment metagenome | isolation source: surface marine sediment (0.6m) | place: French Polynesia: Moorea | collected 2018-08
CTAATAAGGCCACCCTATTTGCCAAGAAATTGTGGCCACATTAGAGGGGTGGCCTTTGGCGAGAGGGAGAAGTAAATACATTGATAGTAGTAGCGACAAACATTTGTGGCTTTACTAGAGAGGGTGGCCTCCGTTGAGAGTGGCCACTAAGAGAGGGACCACAGTATTCTTATCAAATTGTTGTTATTTTGTCCGACTTCAAGTTTGTCCGCCATGGTTGTCGGATGCTGTTCCATCGTGAACATGATGAAGCTTTGATTAACTTGAGGTTAGCACTATGGAATAGTCTTCATCCAAGACCGCTTGAATTTTCTCCATATAATAAAGCACAGACCTTGCAGACTGTGATGAATTTTGTCTTATTTTACATTAGGCATAATTTATGCTTAAATCTTGGTACTGTAAATTCATTAATGCTCACTGGGATAATGCTGCGTTTTTGAGACAAAACCATGTTCGCGGGGATTAATATTTGCTGTTAGCTCAGGTCTTGTTAAGTACCTAGGTACACATGAATTACGTTTGCACGTATTTATTTTGCGATTCAAAGATGGTTGCAAATTTCACCAAATAAATCCCTCGCAAACATTAATGAATTTGCAGCAACGTCAAATCTAGGACTGTCACACAGTTTATCAAAAGAATGCAGCATGGGTGTCAGATTGGAAATGGACTCCCAATAAAAAATGAACCCATGGCCCATTTTTCACTGTGGTAAAGAAGACCAAAGATAAATATTTCACCAGCTTCATTTACCCCAGCACATGTGTTTAGTACCTCTGTCTGTCATGTTTGCCTTCCTGTGCTGCGATGAGTAATTCCTGAATCTTTTTTGTTATCCGCTCAGTCTTTTTCACCACTTCGTCCTGCGTGGGCATGGCGAGGTCTTCCCCGCTGGCAGAGTCCGCCGTTGCCGGGGCCAGACTCGGTGCGGAAGAGAGGGAGTCGCGGTTACCGCCGTCCTGGGGCAACGTCGAGCTGCTATTGGTTGGCGTCATCTGACTGCTCGTGTTTGAATGATTGCTGCGGGAAACAAACATACGGCTTTCGTCAATCATCATCATCATGGTTTTATTAGTAGCAACTGATCAGCATGTAAAATATCACAGTTGATGGTAATTTACCTATCAATCAAAATATGTTGCTCCATGACAGGGAGAGATAACAGTCACATTCCACTGTAGAAATACAGTTACAGCGAGATGAATACAGTGCAAACTGTTACAGCAGCCGTTATGTATTTGCTTTCATGGGTCATATCACAATACACATTATCTATTGGCCAAAGCTGAAATTGTATTTAACTTCAACTAACAAGTTTTGTATGAAACAAATGAAGAAATTTAATTGTAAGTTAACTTTCCTTTTGTATAAATTTCTATTGAAGTAGCAATTACATTCATGAAAAGTCTTATCTAAAAAACAAAATTAATGGAAAATAGCATTTTCAAGAAACAGACAGTAGGAGCATGAGACCTGCATTTTGCATTCTCAATAAGGGTGGCTTAACACTGGCGATTTTAGCATATCCGAAGTGTCAAAATATAGTATCCAGTGAAATTAAACCATCAACTGCATAGCATTACATATATTGTTCGGGGAATTATATCCCACAATTCCTAGATGAGTATATATATATATATGCGCACTGAAACCTCCATTTGCGAATAGGTCTATATAACACCCCCAGGTGATCCATTCAGTACCTTCAAGAAAAGTCTTGTCTAAAAACAAACCTAGATTTAAGGTAAATCACCATCATGACAACCAATGCCTTTCCACGTTCAAGATTAATTTCCCACTTTTCAAAAAAGAAACTGATTCCCATCCACTAATAACACCCTGATGATATATTCCTCACCTAGATCTGGCGCTTCCTCCAGCCTCCTCCTCTTCCTCCTCGCGCTGCTCTTCCTCGGGTTCCTCAACCAATCTATCCTCCCTCACGTTCGGTACATTGGCGTTGTCGTAGTCGGACTCGGCAGAGTTAGCGTGCTGGTACTCTCCTTTGAGAGGGGGCAGTGGTACAGGAGGGGCTTTGCTCTGTGGAAGTTTGGGGTCAGGCAACTAAAAATATTATACAGAATAATTAACGAAATACGATCGTCTGCTTGAGCTGCAGTGCAATTTTTTTTACAGTGAAACCTATCTTGAGACCACTGCCATAAAAGACCACCTGTCTTGAAGGACCACATATTCCTGGCAGAAGGTCCCACATTTCAGCATAATTGAACCTGTCACTAAACACCAACTGTTGTGAAAGATCGTATTTTTATGCCAAATGAGGTGGTCTTTTTTAAGACAGGTCATACTGTACTATAGTACCATGGTATAATGATCACGTTTAGAGCATCTACAGTATCTCCCAGTCTGTGGCTGTTGCAACCGGCCGTGAACACGATGTTCCGGGGGGAATCATAACAGACTGGAACCGCACAACTAAGAGCACCCAATGGATGGGACTGTGTCTAAGTTAATTGTGATGTGGTCTTAAAATACTGCTCTCTACTGAAAAGGACTCGTTGTGAGAAAAGCTTTAAAGGCTGACTTGAACCTAGAGCAGCAATAGCAATCATTGTGTTTCATAGCGGTTGTTTCCTTAATCCTGACCATTCCTTATTTCACAAATTGCCCAAGAATTTTCTAACACGGAAAGAAATACCCAGTCCCCATACCTACCTTATGCCTTTCTAAGATTGCATCCTTGAGTTTCTGTTGTTGCTAAAAGAAAAGCACATAAACCTGATTAGATTATGTCGTTTAGATAGTCAACACAACACTGTGGGCTTTATATGTGTAAAGTATACATTTCAAACTACCTTGCAGACAGTACCAACTAAATGTGAGGTTGATGTCAACTTGGAATTCCTTGAAAAAAAAATTTAACAGTTGTAGTGTCAGAACTGGATGAAATTAAATTAACAGTTTGACAGTCCAAATTGTCTGGCATTATAAATGTTTGACAATCAAGCTCACATTCTCCAGAAGTTAGACTAGTTATTACAAAACAAATTGTGATTTCTAATTGAACTTACATTTACCAAAATCACCCAAATGTTTTCGTTTTGACAGTACCCAGAAGCAAAAGCTTAGGAAAGACGTTGACATGCTGAGGCTTGTCCTCAGTATATGTGTACTGAGCATGTAGAACTGGGCTGGAGTTCTCGAAAATACTTCAGTAAAAAAAGTTTTGACCAAGTCACTAATATGACTTAAGCCAAAACTTTGATATAGAAGTATTTTTTGTCAGAATTTAAAGTGACTAATTTCTGCAACTTTGTGATTGGCTAAGAATCGGACTGAAGTCAAAGAATCGGACTTAAGTCAAAACTTAAGTCTTAAGCCTTAAGTATTTCTGAGAATTCCAGTGCCGGCTGGTGTTTACCAGTTGTAGTTGCTGCGTTTCTCCAGCCTCATACATGGTCCAGCGTCTGGCCTCGGGTCGGACGGCCACTTTCACCTCCCCAGCGGCCGCCCCGTTGCTGATAGGAGGGGCATCTGGAGACATCTCGCCTGAACGCAGCAGCTTGTTCTCCTGTACTAGCTTATGGACCTGGAACGGACAGGCGGGCAACTCAATGTTAGTAAAACAATGTCATGTAAAATGTACATTTACTACAGGGATGCAAGCTTTTAAACAAAATAAATATAATGGTCAAAATCACTTGATGCACAAGTCAGATTTTTCGGACTGGGACAGAATGCCACAACGGCTTTGTTTCAGTGGTGGTGCATGGATTTTTTGTTTTGACATCTATACTTTATTGCCAAGTCCTAGATATTGTCGAAAATAAACACTAAACTTTTTAAATTAAAGCAAAGCAAAGAATGCCACTGCCAAAACCGTGGTGTGGTAAAGAAGGATGAGTGCATCAAACATAAACATTTTGCTAAACTGTTCTTTCACCGATCTTCATCTTTAAAGTTTTCCTTAAAATTTTATTTCAGAGATAGGATAACAGAATCTAGATCACTTTGGCCTCAACCATGGGTGGTGCATTCTGGCTTACCAGAGCCTTGCGAGCGAGCACGCAAGGCTCTGGCTTCATTCGCGACTGGACCCGTTTATGCGTCATCAACTTCCTTATATGGTAAGGCAACGGAGTAATGGCAAGGCAATAGAGTACTTCTCAAATGTATAACCACCCTTTAGCATCGTCTATGTATGTAATGCATTGTGTAAAACGCTTTGACAAGTGCCCGAATTTCACTCAGTGAATTCAAAGCAGGCGAGTAATTAGGAATAGATGGCCATTGGTTGAATGTATAACCATGTCGCCATCACAGTGACGACAGTGCGAAACAGTGGTATGATTGGTTTTGGGTGGCTGACAGGTACTGCTTTTGATTGGCCGAGAGCAGTTACCAAAACGAGACCAAAATGAGACCAAAATGACTTTGGCCACCACTGCAAGTGCAACTACTTCCAATGTGACTAGTAGCTGTGCTTATAGGACAATGGGGTGGTGTTATTACAATGGTCCCTGCAATTTAAGACCCCTCCATTTTACAATTCCCTTTCTAGACCGACCATCAGTGACACCGCTCTCATATTTTCCATACAAACATCCCATTTTAAGACCACCTTCAATTTAAGACCGTATCTTTTTTGGCTGAACACGCAGTCTTAAAATGGAGAGACCACTGTAGTGGGTTTCACTACGCATCTACCCCCATGCTTACCATGTTGTTTAACAGTGTGACTTCTTGTTTGAGATCTTTGTTGGCCTGGATGAGCTGTTTTATGCGGCAGTCTGACTCCATGAGCGAGCGTTTCACTGACAGGTATTCGTCTACCGTCACTGGAGCATCTGACTGGTCTGAAGATTCTACGCCCTGGAAAACAACAACGGTCCATGGTCATACACTAAAGCTTTTTTCTCAGCACACACATTAATTCAAGTTTTAGTTCATGTTCTGTCCACAAGACGCAAAAATATTTTGTTAAATTTGAACAGCGGAAAGTCAATATGAATGATGGTATGCATCCCACTAATAATTATATTTATCTACAGCCAAAACGGTATTTTATTTCCGGCCAGCTAATCTTCACATCAAGTTGCTGAGGAATAGTCAATGCAACAATTTCAGAGTCTCGTCTCCGATTCCCGTTTTACAGTAGTCCCTCTCTCAGACAGTGATCCCTCTCTTCATCGTCCCTAATATGTCCCCCATATTTGCCACTATTACTCTGACTGTATTTATTTATCCTTCACACCAATAACCACCTATCTAATTTGGGAGTAATTTCTTGGTAAATATGTTGCCTTTGTTAGAGGGGGAGGGAAGGGGGGGGGGGGAGTATACCTGAACTGGTTTGTTATTATTCCCCACTTTCAGTCCATCCTTTCCTTCGAATTTCTCGTCTTTTAGGCTCTGACTGTCTCCAATACTGGCGTAGTCTTCATCTGAACACACACTGTCATACACAGGGTCGTCATCGCTGTTTATACTGCCCGACTTCTTCAGACCATGCATAGGAATGGCGTGAATGTTGGTGTTGTTTAGTAACTTATCTGAGTGAAAGAGCAAAAACAAAATCAAAAGGTCAGTGTGATATTATTATGACACAGGTGTAACTTTCATTCTAAGCCGAAATTAACTTGCAATGATTTTTTTTCCCATAATTTTTAACCTATAAAAGGCACTTCAGTGAATATCAAATGCCATATCAAGTAGCATAGTATCGCATATAAAGCAAATGGAAAAAGATATAGTACACCAAAATAACACGTGGGTGAAAGACAAGTTATGATTTCTTCATTTGTTACCTTTGTCTTTATGTATAAATGTTGCATGATGGGAAGGTCCAACGCCTTGCTGCCGTCGTTTTGCATCATTCAAAATATCAATGATGAGTGTTGCAAATTCTCGAGCATTAAATCGTGCCAGTTTTTGTCGTCCCTGAAATGAATGTAAGACATTATTCATTTCTGTTTTGTTTTTATTTTTATTTTCAATCAAGCTACATTTCTGAAAGACAAGTTCATTGCAAAAAAGGATTCCAATCAATCTTTACTATGGTTTGCTAAATAAAGCCAAGAAATTGATATCATGTTTGTTTCTTCCGAAACGATTACCACAGTGAGCATGTACTAGGCATTAGGCAATATTATTTCTGACAAGTGGGAGATCTGTTACAGCTACGATTTTGCAACCCATTGTCAGAGAGCTACACATAATCAGTTATATTTCTTTCTTTTTTTGTACAATGTTGCCTACCTGATTTCTTGTGGATGAGAATTCTGGATTGACTGGTAGAAACGGGACAGTTTGCTTATCGCTGACCGAGGACTGGCCCTGGTTACTCAACCAGACTGGAACAGAATCATGGAAGCAGTGTGGATCAAACCAACACCTTCACTGAAGACCACACAGGTGGTACAGGAAATATAGTGGTTACTGGTAGTTTGGATATACAGTGGAAACTCACCTAAAGAACAGCCTAGACTAAAGGTCACTCCAAGGCCGGAGTTCTTGAAAATCCCTAAATCTAAGTTTTGACTTATGTCAGTGATCTGAGCAATGTGATTGCCTAAGGATACTTACTGGTAAATCAAAACATAGACTCCAGCATTTCGAGAACTTGAGCCCTAAATTTGACAGAGTCTGACTTTTATTTACCGGTAATTATAATTGATTGAGCAAAGGTGCTAACATTAAGACCACTTCATTTAACCATGGACAGTGATGGGTGGTCTTAATTCTGGGGTTTCACTTTATCTTGACAATATTACATAATATTACATTTAGCATGATTAGCTTTTAGATTCTCCAGAATGGCACACCGTTAGCACAAACATGGGAATGCCTTATACAAACTTGAAAGACAACCTAAACTACCATATGCCGGTAACTGCCAGGAATTCTGTGTTACCTGCAGCTGTGTTACCTGCAGTTAATGATCTGAGACGGGTTTCCAGAAAAGTCTTATGTCCAGTAGCAGACTGAGTTAAGTCCACTAATCAGCTTCAAGTTGGCAACCATTGTCTTACAAGACCTGAGCTGACTAATCAGCTTGGCAACCTGATGTTGGCAACCATCGTCTTACCAGACATAAGCTGACTAATCACAATAGCAACCATTTTCTTATCAGACTTAAGCAGACTAATCACCTTGGCAACCTGCTGTTGGCAACCATCGTCTTACCAGATATAAGCTGACTAATCGAAATGGTAACCACTGTCTTACCATGCTTACCAGATGAATCACCTTGGTAACCTGCTGTTGTCAACCATTGTCTTACCAGACATAAGCTGACTGATCATATCAGCAACCGTTGTCTTTTTTTTTTCTCTGGAAATCAGCCACTGACCTGTGTCTTTACAGATAACAGAACACCACTACACTCACTGGCTTCGTTTTCCCGCCTATCCACCTCATCATATACATCCATAGCCAGCTCCTCAAACAGGTGATTGGGTAGCTAGGACCAGAGAGAAGAAGCAAACACATACTGGTCATATACGTAATGCAGCAACCAATTTTTTTTCAAAATCTTATCTGAATATATTTCTTGACTCTTAAAAAACCTCTTTTGTGTACATGCAGAGATGTTCCTGATCTCTTTCAAGTTGATAACATGAGATATTTAGTGTTGTGGAGACTGGATTTTTAGTTCTACCAGAGCTTTCACGCATTACTTGTCTTCATCAGGTGTAGCGGCTCTTTCACATACCTTAGTAATAGGAACTTAGATTTTTTACTGAATTTTGCCAATTTCTGGGTGGTGTTTTATGGCTCAAAGTTAATGGAATGGTAGAAAGATGCTTAAATGCTATTCAGTAACTACAGGGCAACTGCAAGATCTCAGGTGCAAATTGTACTGATCTGTGTAACTCAATTTTTTTCATAATTATAGGTACAAAATGCAAGCATGGCTAAACAACATACACCTGTTTCCAATGTACGTAAACATTACAATAACATCAAACTTACCTGTTGTAGTTTTCGTTTTGCAGCTTTAGCCAGCTCTGACAGGTCTAAACTACTGCAAAGACAAGAAACCTATCCAGTGTAAATTGTGCATTACATGACTTCTAAGGCTTGCATATATCGCTGTAACGTAGCCGCGATTAATTCCTTATCAAATTTAATTTTAATGAATTTTAATACACTCTACACACAAGAAGTCTAAAAGTTTTTGTTTACTCTATTTTGCCCAACAACATTGCATAAAATTTTGCATGTCCTGCCATATGGACTTGAGGCCAGATTTCACAAAAATCTTTTAAGTCCCAAACGGATCTTCAACATGAGAAGACAATGGTTACCAAGGTCTTTACTGGGCTTAAATAACTTCCGGACTTAATATTTTCTGGAAAGTGGCCCTTGGTCTATCATCTGAAGCCCATATACATTTTGTTTTGTATATACAGGTAATATATATATGGTAGGCATTAAGCAGACTGAAGCCCTGAAGATCGACTACCAAGTCCATATACATGTACTATGCAATTTTCTTGTAATATTCTGTAATTCTTTGGTGAACCCAATTTTACAATTTATCATATTCTGCTGTGTACCAAAAGTACACGATAAACATTACTGCTCACCTATCTGCCATTTCAGGTATGATAAAATTCTGGCCTGCCCGATGATCTGAAGAAACAGAACAAACGTTTATGCAGTATACAAAACATTCTGGGCATGACAATCTACATAAGACACACTGATGCTAGAATTAATCAGAAAGGACATTATAAGTTAATGGTAATATGCCCCTTTGCTTTTCCGCACATATCTGGTTCCTTAACTTTGTACATACCTTCGAATGTTATCTAGTTATTCTACTCTTCATCATTGCTCTACTTCTCAGCAACATGAATGAAGCATATTATGACTCTGTCCCAATGTAAAACATGTTCAGATTGGGAAACTTTTTTTTTTCCAAAATAAAAATTTTGATTTAATTAAAATCTCTCGTGAGAACACAATCCTAAAGTAAATATTTTGTGACTCTTCTGTGACATTCCCCACATTTTTCTTTCTTTCCACCATGTACAACTGATTGAACTCAATGGACTTTGCTAACATTTAAACAAACAAAACGTGGAACTAATAGCTTTCTACCAACCTGGTTTTCGACCGCACAGGTAGAAGGCGAGTTTGTCCGTCAGCTCGTACTGACACTCTACCAGGCGATCGGCCAGATCCGTGTGACCTTCCTTCATGGCATAGTCTATTGGAGTCTTGGCGCTGGCATCGTAGGCCCCCGGGTCGGCACCGTATACCACTAATAGCTCCACTTGTAATAGCTGGCCTTCCCTTGCAGCTACGTGGAGCGGGCGGTTTCCCTTCTCCTAGCGGACAAAAAAAAAAAATTTGCATTTTAATTTCAGTGGTTTCTATCTCTTAAAGGACCTTCTGTCAAGACGGTGACCTCTCTAGAAAGGACACAGGTCTTGGCAGCGAGTACTGTTAATGCATGTGATGCTCCCTTTCACCAAAGGACGCCTGTCTAGTGTGGAGTGGTACATAGAATTATTTGTCGGAAGGGATATCGCCACTAGAGAGGGACTACTGTATAGAGCTTCCAGTAACTGATATGTGGTGAGCAGACAAAAGTAATTGAGCAAAAGGTTATTACCTGGTACTGTTATAATATAGTAACTGATTTATGAAAGATCAAATCCTTAAAAGTAATACAATCAAACAAGTGTCCCTACTGCAATACTGACATGAAGGTCAGATAGGGTCAGATACTCCACCCCCAAGCCCCAACCCCCAAACATTCACACACAGCTAGGTAGAGATATATTGGTGTAACGAATGAATACCACAGTGCACACTTACAGGGTGGAAGTAGTTAGGATCTGCTCCAAGAGATAAAAGTCGTAATGAGGTTTCCAAATTAGCCGTTCGGACACTTGAGTGTAGTTGCTGAAATTGCAAAATGGAACAGGATCATGTAATGATGCACACCCAAGAACTATACGTCTAGAAGGTATGGATATCAGATTGGACTACGGCATTCCTAACAATACATGACCTTGACAAGTCTTCAGAGACCTCTCAATCTGCCATAAATGTGGTCTCTCTCAAGACCAGTGGTATCTGGCGATAGGTTGTTATATTCAAATGTAGTTCTTTTGGTCAGAAACGTGTTGCCTTTCAAAGCAGGTAGTCTTTTGAGACAGTTTTTAGAGTAGTACAGCTGAAACTGTGTTAATGACAAGCAAAGGAGTCATCCAAAATTCTGAGGTGATGGTAGTTTTAGATCAAGTTTCTAGGATTTTTTTTGTTGCCAGGACCTGATCAGCATTCTTTTGTCAACGACTTAAGCCACCTGCGACAGTTACCAGACTACAGCAGGACATTTAGTATACCTTTATTATTATATTTCTGCGATATGTTTACGCATTTACCTTGTTCAGATCTTCTGTTGAGCCGACTTCGCTGTCTTTCTGCTTGTTCATGAAGACCAGGAACTGGTATTTGGCACGGATAAAATTCTCTTTGGCTGGACTGGAAAACAGGTGCACAAAGGGCCTTTCAACACAACTGCAATACCAGTGCTCGTATGCAGTGAGGAATATTTATAACATTACTCTCTCATGTCTTTGACTAATACACTCCAATACTGTATCTTGTTATCGAACACTAGACAGGAGCTACCAAGTACAGAACTGTAAATTCATTAATGTTTGCGGGGATTAATGTTTGCATTTTTGTGACAAAACCATGTTCGCGGGGATTAATGTTTGTGGTTGGCTCAGGTCTTGGCAGTTATCTAGGTACATAAATTATGTTTGTGGGGTATTTATTTTTTGCGATTTAAAGATAGGCGTGAAATTCGCCAAATAAATCCCTCGCAAACTTTAATGAATACAGTATCATGCACCGTACCTTGCCACCAATAATTTTGGAAGCTGTACTGAATAATTATATTATAATTTCATCCGTATGAGAACAGCAATCCTGCTGTTTCTTATATTTATTATCTCTTAATAAAAACTGGCAATTAGCAAAACCTACAAAATACTTTTACATGCATGTGTAGAAATCCACATTGTAACCCATACAAGCATGAAATAGCAGGGGGCTACAGCACAGTCAATGGCCCCCAATGCTTGGGGCAACACATGATGGCTGTGGTGCCATCAGGAATTACTGTAACAGATTTAATTCGACAAAGTATATGCTTTATCAGATACATAGATTATACAATACGAAATTTGCTTTAAAGTAGCAACGTGTTTTTAGGCTACATAATATTGAGCTGGGACAGCAGAATTTTGTTTGTTAATGTCTCCTTGGGCCAGTAAAATTTAAAAGTTCAGTGTGTTAGTAGTCCTGACTGCGGTACACCCTACGTACTGTACGGGATCTCTGGGGTTGGGTTTCCGGTGCTTGTGTTTGTTCTGAAGGGGGGTGGATGTGGGCTCCTTTAACAGATACTCCCAGATGTTGTTGGCCGAGGTGACTAGTTGGTGAACCATCTGGAACAGGAAGAACAGCAAGCAGTTAGCAGCATAAGTACATGTCGATACCAGTAACAAAATTCATATCTCTATTACATTGTATTATGTACATGTATTACTCTTTGCATTCTGCAGCATTTTGATGCACTATTTGTGGTTTTGTACTGCTTGTAAGGCATCCAGCTTGTCAGATTTTTTGCTATCTGAACCTGGATACCTGACGCTTTCCTCAATGAATAAACTTTTATACATTAGTTAACTCTCATATTTAAAAGTCTAATTATGCTATTAACATGATTAATAGCTACCATTATAGCTATGAATGTCTTTGTCCATAAAAGTGTCAATAAAATGTCTATCTAGCTATTGACCTTTGGAACACTTTATATATACGAAAGTATCACACATACGGAGAGCTGAGTTGGGTTCCATGATCCTTTCTTTAGGGAGCGTATTTGTGAAATATGTCGTCCCAGGCTGCGGTGTATGACACAACACTCATCGCACACAAACACTCCTCGGTTGATAGATGACCATGCCGGCTCTGAAACAGGCAAAACATAACAGGGCAATAAATAACAGGGTAATTCCTTCATGTACAACTCGTCAATATTAAATACATGTGTTACTAGTACACATAATACATGTGATATACATAATATATGAGTATTACTTGGCTATAGCTGGCACCAACCTACTAGTAGTCTGTTACTGCATTGATCATTGATGCACAGGAGCATCAGCAGCTGAAATGGGGGGGGGGGGGATAACAGCCATCATTTTGAGCAACCTTAATTAGTGGTGATAGCAGAAGCAGCACTGGCTTTGTATGCAGTGTGGCATAAAGATATTTTTCTTTAATGGAAACACCTGGGACTGAGTTGTATCTGCGTCTCCTTTGCTGGATAACAACCACTAAGTTTTTTCATGATTGTCTTACACAGGGCAGGAACCAGTAACCATGGTAACAGTAGCTCAATAGCCACATGGTCATTTCATACGCAACGATACAGGGGGCGGGGTATTTACCCGCACTAAATTACTACAGCTTGTAGAGTAGAGTGATATGGTGTTTTATCATTATTGTGGTATACAACCCCGGGTATTGAAGAAAACATGTTCAAATTAAACACAAGGTCTGTAATATTGCAGACTGGTTGGGTGGGAATTTATTTTTTGCACAGAGACTGGCCACAAATACAAGAGTTCTGAGTGGGGAGTCCCCTCCCCCTATTAGTGTCTATAAGAGCAGTTGAAGAGCTCTCCAGCAGGCAGCAGGGCCCAGGACCAGGCTGTGGCATACGGTGACAGGTTCAGAGGCTCGTTTCTACAAAAAAACTCAACCCTACTCCATAGACGAACTTAAGCTGTTAAGCTCACTGTCACAATGGCAACCATGATCATTTTTTTTTTTTTTTTGCTTAAAAGCCAACTTGGACTTTAAGTCACTATGGTCCCTCACCAGTGTATTTCTTAAAAAAATACTTAAGTGCCGAATTGGTCTTAAGCATGGAAAACAGATTCAAGATTTATTTTGCAACATTAGATTTTCTCCAGAATAAAAAGCCCTGCTCATGCTGCTGGCAGCTAGAAATGTAGCTTATCATTAGCAAACCTCTGTGCTCTGTTGTGGCAA
>JAAUYG010139165.1_pt1 | contig 13059 bp, 13 predicted proteins | sample 7278091 | NCBI WGS metagenome assembly JAAUYG01 (sample SAMN14350201, study PRJNA611818) | marine sediment metagenome | isolation source: surface marine sediment (0.6m) | place: French Polynesia: Moorea | collected 2018-08
GCTTTACTGTGCTGTCCAATCATAAGTCGCAAGGATCGAGAGGTGTCACAACAGTGTGCCTCGTCTACACTGAAGTACAGTTGCATCGAAAAGTAGGTCAAAACAGTGAACCTTGGCAGGAACCTCGGACACGGGTCGAAATGAACATTTCATATGTGGATTCTGTTTAATTTGTGGTTGCCATGGCTGTCGTATATAAGAACTTTTCATGCCATTAAAACACTGCGCGTTTCAATTCTATTGTTCTCCTTGCCGCTGCACCAGGTGAGAGTTTGGGCACTCCCCCACCGTTTGCTGCCTTCCAGCAAACTGTATACTTCTCCTTGCAATTAGTACAACTAATTGATCTGAGAAAGGTCACCAGCTGTTTTCTCTGTCTCTTGTCCAAATTACCATCAAGGAAAGCACAAACGTAACAAGAACAGTCGGTGTAAAATAAGCGTGAAAACTTTTCCTTGGTCTTGAGAGGTTGCAGTGTTGTCTTTCATCAGTGCAGGAGATTGACATGGCATTAGATTGCAAGAGCCTGCATTTTTGTTTTCTTGTTCCATACTTGGGGAAGGCACTGTGTAAAGTGCGCTGCTGTACATGAACCTCTTCCAGGCTGGATGTAAAGTGCGTTGTTGTTGTCTTTGGGCTTTTCTTCATCGCTGCAGCTGCAAACCATTTTGTAGAGTTCCCTCATGGAAGATATTGTGTGTAGCGCACAACACTTTAGATACATTTACCGCTGCAGGAGGCTGCACTGCTGACCATTTGTGGAGTTCCCCGCCTGGAAGGTGTTGTGTTAAGCGCGTTGTTGTATTCAATACGTCACCATTTACCCCTGTAGGAGGCTGCACTGCCCGCGGAACACGGTGCACGTGAACCTGTTCATCTCGTTCATGCTGCGCGCGCTCGCCACGCTGCTCAAGGACAGCCTGATGCCAGGGGGCGCTCTGGAGAAGGACCTCATCACCGGACCCAACAACCTCACCTACTTCGACGAGGACTCCGACTCCGTGAGTATATACTCAAGCCTTCACCGTGATGAGTATTATAAACACGGCTTGACCGTACCTGAAACCCACATACAATGTACCCTTAAGTACAGCAAGGCTAGGAGTACAGTGTACCCCTGGCTGCCAGTAGCTGAGCACATGCATTGCTTGAGCAGACCCCTATAAAACCCGCTGTCAGCTCTTGCCTCCAGGTATTAAGATACACAGACCACTACTGACTGGCTTTTTGTACCCTTGTGAACTCGACAGTGCATGATGACCCGCAGAAAGAGACGCACCTTTAGTGCCAAAAATGACTTCAAATCTTGGGGTGCGTCCTGTACGAGGTTAGCTATGTTTCATACTTGAAGTGAATCCTGATTTTGTGTGCCAAAAAGAGGGGTGAGTCTTGTGTGCGGTGTTCTCAGCAACAACTCACTTTTGTAATGACTCAGAGTAGGATTCCCTTTGCTGAACTAATGTCATGGAGATGGGAATTTAAACAGATTAAACAGATTGAAGCAGCTCACACTGAACCCATCTGGTGAATTGAAGTTTCTGATTTCAGTGGTGGTAAACTGACACCAAGCAACAAAGCATCATTGCATTGCCTTTTTCTGAACGTGATTCGTCGTTATGGTACAGCACTAAAGAGGCGTTAGACCTCTGGCGTTATGCTCGGCTTCTGCACATGTGCCACAAGTCCACGTTTTGTGAGCAGAGCAGATGGGCCCTTGTGTTTCAAAGTTGTATTGTTGTGTATCCAAAAGTGTATTTGGGCTGGGTTTCAGCCAGATCAAATCGCCTCTGGCCCTTGTAGCTGCTGTTGAATCAGCACCAAAAAGCATCAAACGGCACTCACCTGATCAAGGCAAGCATTTGTCCAGAAAGAGAATCAATTGTTTTTCGTTTGGGTGGGGATGTCGACACGAAAAACATCTGATGGTTCAGGTGTTGTAGTCTGCCGACAAGAATGCATTTTTCCTTTTCAGAGTGTAAGAAGATGGTCTGTATTTTGGTCTGGGTACCCACTAACCCCTGTCTTTTTCTTTGTTTGATTTTGCAACACTTGGAAGGCAAGATTGTGCCTTTCGCACATGTTCAAAATGACCGTTTTGGGGGAAGGTAAGAGCTCATGCCCTGAATCCAAACAGATGGCATCTTGGTCCGGGTACCCACTGAACACTGTCATGCTTGCTGTTGTTTTTGTGGGTTTTTGTTGTTGTTGTTTTTTTTTGTTGCAGCATTAGGAATGCCACTAAAACCTTCCCACTGAAAGGCTCAAGTGGGTTGGAGTTCTACCATTCCCTGGGTCCCTGGTCCAAGTGAATAGGCTCATCTGGGTGCCTACTTCTATTGGTCCGGGTACCCATGCACTGATCACTGTTTTGTTTCCTGTTGATTTTCAGCACTGGGAATGCAAGTCGCTGATCACGTTCTTCATGTACTCCCTGGTCTGTAACTACATGTGGATCTTCGTTGAGGGCCTCTACCTCCACATGCTCATCTTTGTCTCCGTCTTCTCCGAGCGCAGCAGCGTCAAGTCCTACATCCTCTTCGGCTGGGGTGAGTTCATCGTTTTCAAGCACTGGTGTGGTGGGTTCAGGCCAGAGAACACGAAACCTGCTGTCGTGAATGGGAGTATCCACACTGGACGAAAGCAACGAAGGAATTTGCCCGCACATTTTCGCGCTCGTGTCCAGTGTGGATTGGGCCTCAGGATTTTGTTCACAGGGACTTTGATCCAGCATTCGTCATGAATTCGGCAAACGAATTTGGCATTTGTGTGGCAAGTCGTCCACTCCATTCGGGACCAATGCCAAATCCATGTGTGGACGGGCCTTCCCTCTTGACAGGAATGCCCCCAGATGTCCATCTATCACTGCAGGGTGTGTGAATGCCTACGCACACGCACCAGAACTAGCCATTGGCTTCCTCTCTTTTGGCTTTTTATTCTGTCGCGATACGTATGTTACTCGTTGAAGTCCCATGTTTCACCTTTGCAAGGAACAACATCAGTTACAAAGTTTTGCAAAGTGAGCTCTTCTTGTGTGCGGCACACTGGAGCAAAAGCCTGTTGATGCAAGTCCTCAAAAAGCGAAATGCTGCATATCGAAGTCAGAATTAAACTGGGCAAACAAAAAAAGAGAAAACAAAAGCAAAAAAGAAACAAAGAAAAAAACGCAGCAGAAAGCTTAAACAAAACAAGCCGTTGACCTTTGCAGTGACTTTTTTGCTTCTGTTTTGTTTCACCTTTATTTTCCTTTCGCTGTTTCTTTTCCTGTGTTTAATTTCGTCGCTTCTCGTCACAGGTGCGCCGTTTCTGTGCGTGATACCCTGGATCATTGTCCGGGCGACCCTGGAGAACTTCAGGTGAGAACAGATGCGAATCCAGTATGTTGGGTCTGGGGTCGGGGGCGGTCCGGCAAATATCAGGTCCAACCTTGGGAGGGTTAGGCCATTTCAATCATTCTTTTTTGGCTGTGCCTTCAAAATAACTCGACACAAATTTCGCGTTGTTTCCAACAGCGAATAATCTCAAACATTTTTTACGAGGTTATTCACGTGTTAAAGTGTGTGATGAAATAAGACAAAAAACCCACTTTGCTGTGAAAAGAAGTGCCTTTCGGACACAATGTGCGAACAGTGGCCGTTTTACTTTGCAGAAGGGCACACCATCTCCTAAACATGTCGAAACATTTAGTTTTTGGGCCGTGCTGCTTCAAAGCGGCCTAAAATAATCACGTTCCCATCGTTGTCGTTTCTTGCTGGAAGATCCATTCAGCCCTCACCTTCCCCTGGGCAAGATTTCCCGTTGTTCAGAGTGCTTCTGCTCCTTGTGCCACCTTGTGACCAACGTTGTGTACTGGAGGCTTGCATCGGGCAGCCAAATGCAATGCAATTGATCCATTCTGGTGCTCAAAACACATCAAGTCGAGTTTTTGGCTCTGAAGATCCTTCCAAGTTTAATTTTTGCGTTGGAGATGAGAAACTCTGATGGAAGCCCAAGAATAGGCTTGATGTGTTAGGACCATTGCACTGATACTTGTATTTTCAGGTGCTGGAACACGAACCCGACTCCAGGCTACTTCTGGATCATCCGGGGACCCATCACCCTCAGCATCCTGGTCAGTGAGAGATCCAGCAGTCAGGTTGCGATGTGCATTTTCCCTGGCCATTTGTGCAGAAATGCTTTGCTGAGGTTCTGTGCTGGATTGGGAGTCCTCCTCAGTGAGGGCCAGTCAGGTTGCAATGCGTCTGATTCTGGAGCCGATGTCGCCGATGTGCTGGGGTTGCGTTCCTCTTGGCAGTGAAAGACTCCCTTGTCCTTGCAGCTTGCAAACCCACTCGGGGCGTTACAAAAGCAAAGCCACGTGCATTTCAAGTGAAACGTCCAGCTGATTCCACCAAGCAGGAAATTGAAGTTGGAAAATGCCTTATGTTTTTCACTGGGCAAATGTTCAACACTGTTTTTAGCGGACGGAAAAATGTATCATCAGCGCTGGTGTGATTTGGTGCTCACACGGAATGTGTGCCAAGAACGAAACACAAAACGGAAATTTCTATTTTCCCCAGTTTGGAAACAGTCTTTAGATCAACGCAAAACACACAAACACCAGTGCAGCCATTTTCACACAAACTGTTTCAAAACTCGCAAAACTGTATTTCTGAGGGCACACGCCAACATTTTCTCATTCTGTTTGATTCTCGTGACCTCTCGTATTGCCAGGTGAACTTCGTCCTGTTCATCAACATCGTTCGGGTTCTGTTCTCCAAGCTGAGCGCGACCAACACAGCGGAGACCAAGAGATACAGGTACATGTAAGTATCCATGCTGGCCTTTTATTCTCAGTGGCAAAAATACAGGTGGGCCCGCTTTATTGGAGTATGCTTAATTCGAAATTGAGGTTTATCCTAACCTCAAAATTACACTCCTATCTCTCATGTGTTAATCTGCCCACTTAATTTGAAATTCGCTTCATTCAAAAAGAATTTTGCTTGGTACTTCTTTGAATTAAGCGCGAGGTACCTGACCATGTACCCAGAAACCTCGGTGTCTGCGTCCCTCTCCGCAAAGAACTTTTCACACCCTCTTCAGCAACATAACCTGGAATGGGAGAAGCAGCTGCAGGCAAGGGGTCAACCACGTACCGCGATTTCCACCCCATGTCTGAAGGGCTTCCAAGAAACTAAAACCAAACTCAAAATTATTTGTGGCCTTGAGGTCACTGCAAATCACTCTTCTGCATCTGTGAAGTGAAAAAAAAAACCCAATTTGAGTTGAGCTGCATGGAAACAGTGGTTTGAGGGTCAACCTCCAACCATTGAATGGTCTACCTGCAGGGCTTCAAAAAAAAACCATGTCAAATTCAAAATCATTTGTGGCCTTGAGGTCACTGCATGGCAATATCTCTCGGAAAGTATATACATCTTCCGCACTTTATGGTCTCGGGTTCCGTGACCAAACCCCAGATCCGAGCCTGATCTCTTCAACCATGCATGGCGCCTTCAAAACAGAACCTGGGGCGCTTTTCGTAACAGGCGCAACGAATTCAGCGGCCACGCTTTTTGTTGTCCACAGCGCTTTCATTTCAATTCACAACAGGGAGAGTTTTGGTTTCAGCAGCACGCAGGACTGGAAAACGCCGTTTCTAAACAAAAGCGCAAAAAAAAAAAAAAACCTGACGTGTGATTCAATTTTCTTTTTCTTTTTTGCAGGTTGAACAAATATCATGGGTGTTTGGTTTGCTAGCGTGGTTTTCATTCTCTCTCAGCGCTTTCAATGCTTTCATTAGATAGCTACATCCCTGATTTGCAGTTACAATGGCATAGTTGCATTAGCAGCAGTTCATTTTACTTCTGTGGTGAAGAAAATCAGCTTAAGCTAGCTTAAGTGCTGTTGCAACGAGCTTTTAGATTCTAAGCGTATTTCGCATAGACACCTAGATTTCTGCAGGGAGACAAGTAGACTCTACTATTTAGCCAACAAGGCGTTTTTGATAAGCTTCGCAGTGACACGTTTGTGATAATAATACAGAAACTTAGCGGAGGAAGGCTTGATGGAACTTGCACAGGAAATTCTGGGTCTTTCCGAAAGTTTTTTTTTTTCGTGTATCTACATTTATTCTGAACACACCGCTGTATGTTCGCTTGTGTATCTTCACTCTTGACTTGGGATTTTTCTCTCGTGCGCGTGTTTTGAATGGCGCGAATCATCCGTGTGCGTGATTCTGCCGTACAGTCGTCCCCGCTAAATTCCAATCTGTTTTCCCCGGCAGCGTCATTTGAATTCTGCCGAATTAAACAGACTTTTAGCTTCTGCACAAAAAAGCTTTTGAAGTTTTGTTTGAATTGGCAGGGGCTTCAAAATGAGCCGATTTGAATTACGCGGGGGTCCACTGTACGTGTATGTACAAATTTCACGACTCACGTTTCACGTTTTCTCTTCAGTGCATGATTTCTATTCGCTGCCACACATGCTTAGAACAAGAAACTCTGTTAATTTCAAAACAAACACAGAAAGCTGTGATTGTGGCCAAGGTGAGATGTTTTCGGAGTCAACAAAAAGTTTTATCTGCACGTAATTTCGGTGGAAATCAACAAAATATTTTGTGATCAGCTGGAGAAATCATTGGTTTTCCAGATCACGTTCTGGAGTTGATGTACATTGTTCTTCACACTGCGTGCAGCTAAAACTTTCTATTTTGAGATTGCATTTGTACACTGCAAAGCGCAATCCATCCTGGAAAAAATATGCCTCGCAATGGAACTATCTGGTGTCTCTTGATTCTGGAATGTTTTGGGCAAGTCATAGACAGCTTGAGCACCAAACGTTATTTGCAACGTGAACTCAAACCCAACATAACCTAGATAAATCATCCAATGACTGATAGGGGTGTGACAAATTCTCCCCTTTTGATTGGCTTTCACAATTGGGTTACGTTCGGTTTGAGTTTACGTTGCAAGTAAGGTTTGGTGCTTAAACTGTCTGTTATCTCTCACTCCTAACCGAACAGGAGAATCATTCGTCTCTTGTTTTCACCATCATTGGACAGGATCCTTCAGAAACGCACTCCGGGACCTTGTGCCACTATTCATCTTGTTTTTTTTCTCTCATCTTTGCACTTTTCTGTTTGACATGCACTCTATCCTTTCTCAGCATTGACTCTTGGCTCTTCTCTCTTGCAATTAGCTTATGAGCTTTCATGTGATGTCTACAGCAGCTGGAACAAATTTGATCGGATAAGCAAACGAGACACCAAAACGAAACGACGAGGATACATTTCCATCAATTTGATTGAAACAATGTTTTCAAAATAAACTATTCCATCAGCCAGTTTTTGCAGCAAACATTTCGAAAAATGAATAGAACTATTTTTCAGCACAGCAAAATGTCACCTGGTACCCAGTGCCAGGATCATGTTTCAGGGATTTTCTCTGTACAAACACACTTTCTATCTTTATGGATGTGGAATGTTCGCTCATATCTTCAGAAAAAAAACTTTGCACCTTTTGCTATTTCATAGTCTTCTTGCTTCCAATCTCTGTTTCATTGTGATTTCATTTTATGCTGAGCATTGCAACACACATCATATTAACAAAGATACAAAACTTGGGTCCGGAAGAAAAACGAACTCTCCAAACTCAGCTTCATGGTCTGCGAAATTAGACAGCGTTTCTTTGCCATTTGCTCCGAAAAAAGTCCGATGTTAGCCAGAGAGACCGCCTCCCTGAATTCAGGCTCACAGTCATTGCATACTGCCAGATCATGGAGTCAGACAGCCTCCAACACACTCAATGTTTTGCTGGGTTGCACATTGGCCCCAAGATCGCATGTATTTCTGGGGTGAAAATGACCGGCGGCTCCTGAACTCAGGGAGGCGTTCTGAAGCACTGACATAGGAACAAAAATGGCACTTTAGGCACTCTAAAAAGCTTGTTGCGATTGGCCAGAAGACTGACCAATGAAAGCTTTTCATTTTGACTCTTTTTGTCGTCACGTGATTTTGCAGAAAACTGGCGAAGTCAACGCTCGTCCTGATTCCTCTGTTCGGCGTCCACTGGATCGTCTTCCTGTGCGTCCCGGATGACGTCAGCGAGAAGGTCGACCTGGCGCGTCTTTATTTCGAAATGATCGGTAACTCAACGCAGGTGAGACGAACATCTGTTTCGGTGGGTCCCGCTTGATTCAAAAAAACTAAATACCAAGTAAATTTATTTTCAATTTGAGTCAAACTGAATTTCGGAGTAAGCAGGCAGATTAGTATTGTGTGATAGGAGATGCGAAGGGACTTCGAATTAAGCAGGAATTCGGATTAAGTATGTTCGAATGAAGCGGGAGGTATCTGTACAGTTACACCCACATTATTCGAATCGGAAACAACTTTTGCGCCAAACACATTGGAGAAAGACATTCCTGGCCGTAACTGCTCGTGGTGCGTACCTCGATTCCGTCTTTGCTGAGAAAAGAAGATAAGAGGGGCAACTTACATGCAATAGAGAACACACAGAATTTGAGATTGCTCTGAGGCATTCATCCAGGAAGCAATCCTTCAAATTCTGTATTTTCTCTTGGAAATCCGGAGGTACCAGACTGCAAAACTTGGCCAAATGTCCAGTCTTTAAAGAAATACTTCTTGTCACACCTGACTGGAGGACGTTCTTTTTGGGATCTCCAGGGTACCGTGGGATATCAAAGCAGAGCCACCGTGCAGAGTTAGAGAACCTGCAGGCGAATTGCAATCAATTCCAAAGAAAATCCATATGAAGAAAAACATTGTTGCATTCAAGTTCTGCCGTGATCTCTTGACAACTTCAGATGAAGCCTTCAATTCAGAAAGCGAGAGGAGAAATGTGCAGAGTGGATATTTGTGACTTCTCTTTTGTCAATGATTGTGTTCTATCTTGCAGGGATTTATCGTGGCACTTCTGTTCTGTTTCCTTAACGGGGACGTAAGTGTTTTTTGTGCTCTTGTTCCTTGCTCAAACATATATTACATAAGTCAGTACGCACGTTTGGTTTGTTCTTAATCCGTCAAGGAGGGGTTTCTTTGTTTTTGTCAAGCTGGCAAAGGATTTGTTAGAAAGCCCAACAATTTGCAATTTGAGAAAGAAATTTCTCTCTTCAAAGGGGACATCGATGTAATTGTCCAATTCTTTTGGTTTTGCTGTTGCAACAATTGCAGACAAGTATATACATGCGAATTATTCAAAATTTATCGGGTCTCTGTGCCAGCAGAAGCAACGATTTAAACACGTCTCAGTTCATGCCTCTGGACAGTCATGATGCGAAATTTGAAACTCTAAATCAACCTTCACAAAACAAAACATCGTCTCGGCCTGTTGATGACCACAAGATTTTTGGGCCGAGCGCGATGAAGTCTGCGTCGTTGTCGTCGTCGTGCTGGACCCCGGGGGTGGGGGGGTGTCAGCCCAGAGGGGGATGGGTCAGCCCAGGGGGATGGGTCAGCCCAGAAGGGGGTGGGTTAGCCCAGAGGGGGATCAGCCACGTGACTTGACGGAAGGGGGCGTTCGGCCTTTGCTCTCTGTATCCGTTTGAGGACGGGTCTCACCTGATATTTCCTCGATTCTGCTCCAGTGACTTGAGAAGGAAGAATCCTTCCTTGGCCAAACCAACCACCATGTTGCAACTTTGTTTCGTTCGTGTTTCTGTTTTGGGCAACGCGGTTGAAAGCGGAGCCACCTAGAAGTTGCTCTTGTCATTGTTTTCATCATCGTCATGGTCGTTGTTGTCATTGTCCTGGACTCCACACCCCTTCCGATTGCCCCTGCACACACAACCACCGTCTTGTCAATCAAGTGCACCTTCTAAGTTGATCATGTGATGCTGCGCAGCCTCGACGTTGACAAGCGCCCTTGATTTATCCAAGAATCAACAGGAACTCTGGTTCCTCCACTGTTATGAAAGATTCATTCTCACGATAGACATTGTTTTGAAAGTTCTCACATGTCTTTTCCTTACAGCATCAAGTTGCTCCATCCATCTATCTCCCCAACACAACGTGCCAAGGCCGAGACCTCATGTAAAACAAAAAAAAAGATGCCTTTTTTTCTGAAACCGGATCTGCTTCCATTCTCCACGCAGTTTAATTCTTCACCTGCTTTGACCAAGCGGCAGAAATACACAATGTGGCAAATGTTTCAACATTGAGGTGACACAGTCACCCAAAGGCCAAAGGTGGGGGGGGGGGGGGTTGTAGAACAAGCTAAGAGAGAGATAAAAAGAGAAAGACAAAGATGGAGCGAAGGAGGATTTATGAAAACGACACTGTGGTTTTTGTGACTTATTGGTTTGAATCCTGCAAAGATGCAGAATTGACGGCACAAATCCGTTCTCAGCTTTGACTGCCACCTTGGTCCATTATTTTTAAATTGTCACAGAAACCAAGGCAAATAATTCTAATTTCAGGTGAAAACGGAAATACGGAAGAAGTGGGAACGCTACAAATTGACGCGCAGCGGAAGTGGTACGAATTCGCGCACGCGCAACACCTTCGTGTCGACCTACTTATCGCGGGCGCGCAACTCCCTATACTCGATCCATTCCACCGCTGAGAAGGGCGAATCCATCCACCTGAGTACCACAGACACCTTGACGAAAAATAGTCCCTTGGGCGATGGCGGATGCGAAAGTAGCGCCGCGGCCTGTGAGCCAGTCAGTGCGGTGGACAAAAGCGGAAACGGAAGTCCAGTACTGCAGAAATCATTGGCCAATTGCAATTACAATTGCAATGGAATGCCCATGGCAACGAAGGTCATCCGGAAAGACTCTGGCAACAGATCTGTAGGTGAGAGATTCACGGAGGAGGAGGAGATACGACCCATGATCCTGAGCCAGATGAATTGATCCCATGTCCAGATGGAGGGTTTCCTTTTGTGTTGGCACCATTCCCGCAACACAGCGAGGTCAGCTGCATCATATGCCTACGGGAGACATGAATTCGCACAGAAACTCGGAAGATTCCGTTTCCAAGCGAATTCCTTTTCCTCAGTAAAGCTGATTTGTCACTGCATGCCATGGTGGGTGTTTGCCTGATGAACCCACCACAAAGGTGTTGCACTGGAACAGTGGTTGTTAAGTTGGTACAAGTTATACAGATGTGGAACAAACATTGCATTTCTGAATTCGCATCAGGTTGTCTTGGAACTGTGCATTTCAACGTGCAAGTCCAGCTGTCAAAAAAGACAGGAAGGAGAGAAAGGCAGAGAAAAGAAGCAACTGCAGAATAAGTGAGGCTGCCAGAGCGAATGGTTTGTATTTTTGCACACTGCATTAGAGTGTAATCTATTGATGACAATGCGTATATTTTCCTAAATATTTACGCCAATTTTGTACATATTTTGTATGTTGTGTTAATGTTATGAAAACAAAGGTCTAGTTGAAGCAATCGCTGTTGTCGCCTTCAGTTTCATATGGCAGCTGAGATCGTAATATTGCTTGGTTTGAGCAAGCTCTTTTGGCAACAACAGCCCTATAATTGTTCACCTCTGTGGCTGGATATCAAGGGGCGGCAGAATGGGGCAGATCACATGTGCCGTGGTGGTTTTTGCTCCAAATAAACAGCAGGCTCATTCAAGTTGTTCCCCCGCGGTGGGGCAGGTGTATTGGGGGCTGTCTCACCCAATTCCAGTGGCTGGGACACAGACATTGTGGTTGGCGTTCTCACCCGTTGACAACGGATCATGACAGATCTGGGATCTTTATCTTCATCTATTCCAACAAAATTCTTCAAAAACAACAAGCCTTTTCTTCAAAAATATCCTTTAATTTTATTTCCTTACATTTTTGGTTTCTTTGTGTGAACACAATAACCAGTGCGGAGACGGGAAAGCTGTCAGGTCAGTTCCAATCTGTGCGTGTTGGTATTCGCTAGACCTACCAATTGCAAAGAAAAGGGAAGGCAACGTAGCACAAAGTGAAAAAGGCGTCTTTTTCACTGATGCGTTTTGCGTTCTGTTCAAGGCTACAGTCCGACCAGCACAGCTCAAAATTGTCCTGTATCCAGATTCTTCCCCTGTTTGCTTCAGTCAAATTTTGTAGAGATTCGATTTTCGCCGTGGATCTGTGCTCGTTGGTTCAAAACAAACAATGGTCTCGCAATCACAATTCCAACATTTTACATTCTTCAATAAAACAAAAGAAAAACAAAGAAAAAAATAAACAACTAAAAACGAAAAACAAAATCGAAACCAGACATCGCGCTGAACACAAGAGGTGTGCACTTGTGTGCTTGATTTGCCCAAGGTGATATTTTAAATGCGCCACATTCTTGCAAATTTTCATGGCAGTCTCCTGCACCTAACGCATCCCAACAAAAATAACGCCAAATCCGGGGTTGGTTGGAACGAAAGTTTACAACCAAAGTGTGACTGACCCCCTCCAGGTGGATTCCAGATATCCCTCACTGTGCAACAGCGAGGAGGCCCCATTGGAGTTCCCCATTCCACCATAACCAATGGTTGAACAGGATCCGTAAGGTATACAGTCGTACCCGCTCAATTCGAATCTGTGTTTTCCTGCTTTGAGTTTTTCTAATTCTGCGGGGTGTCGACATAAAGCAATTTTTGATCGCAGGGGTACACTACATTGAGTGGGGGTGTTGATTTGCAGTGTTCCCCACCCGTGACCCTTGCCTCAGTTATGGGCAATGGTGGTCATCCCTCATTGCTCCACCGGTAACGACACAACGCAAATCAGCGGAGTCTTGAAACTGATGATTCCGAGGTCTCCACTTTAACCTGATGTATGAACTGTTTTTGAGTGTTTTAACCAAGTGTGAACCAGACCGCACACTTGAACAGGTCCAGATGTTGAGAGATTTCAGGATTCAGCACACGTCAGAGGCTTGCTGTGTTGCAGCGGTTCCCGCTTATTTAGAATCTGTTTTCCATCTTATCACTGCAAATTGGGAAGTTTTTCGAAGTCTCTAGGTTTTTAGTGTTGAAGAGATTCAAAAGGTACAGTTTCATTTGATTTGTGCGGGGTTCAAAACAGACCGACTTGAATTTCGAGGGAACCACTTCAATGTTTTCCATCGTTCTTGGCCAAATTTCCAGA
>JAAUYG010061884.1_pt1 | contig 13058 bp, 7 predicted proteins | sample 7278091 | NCBI WGS metagenome assembly JAAUYG01 (sample SAMN14350201, study PRJNA611818) | marine sediment metagenome | isolation source: surface marine sediment (0.6m) | place: French Polynesia: Moorea | collected 2018-08
AAAGGGAATATATATACATATATATATATATATATGTATATATATTCCCTTTCTGTATAAAGAAAATACAGATACAATAAAATTTTTTACCAATTGAAGAAGTCTGCCAGCGACCATAAATATTTGGAAGTAACAGGCCGAAGGGTTAGTAATTCCAACCGCCATACAATCTGGATTCGGGGGGTTTCAATACATTTCTACTACATCGAAAATGGGGCATAAATTTCATAATACACGAAATCTCAGCTACTGATATTACTACGAAGGGTTCCAATCAAACGCTGTTACAACAATAATCACCGGTTAATGATTCCATTTTACAAAATGAGGTAGGGCGGACGCATTCAATATAACCACCCCAATTACATGTACCTTGGTTACAACAAAAAACACCCCAACAATTTGACATGTTATTTGAAAACAGAATGCAGAGGCTATAGATCGAACCTCCTGGGAGAACCAGCAGACCTTAGGATGAGGCAGAGAAGGAAAAGATAAGAAAATAACGTACCGGAAGGTTCACTGAAGACAATTGTAACTAAAGTGGAAGGCTAGCTAGCTAACTACAAGGCTCCACTCAGTGATGCCACGCAAGGACGAAGCATGAGGCACAACAGTATGACCTAACAGTGCACAAACAGCGGGTACAGTCCCATGTTTAATGCACAGACAGGACCATATGAACCAGAATGACACGAAACGGCATGAAACGATCTTAGGCACACACGCCGTCTATTGTTGGGATGCACACTGGTAATCCTGACTCTCTTTTATTTGTTTGTTTTGTTTTCCTTTTCCTGGAATGGCATATTTCTAAGATGGTAGAAAATTTATCTAGATGTCAGCATTTCCAGTTATATATTAGTAGCCGGTGTTAAAATTAATGTGCACGTTTGAACTTTCTCAACAGCACAAGGTGCAACAGCGGTCAAAACATCGGGGATCAACTTACTTTCAAACAGCAAATAGTTACTGGTTTTCTGGTGTGCTGCAAGAGAGTAGATATGGTTTGCTAGCTTGGAATGTTTTCTGAGAGTTTGTAAATGTAAAAGGCACTAGTAAATGTAAGGCAGATCGACTTGAAAAAATGCTTAACTACAATGAACTGCCTTGAAGTTTGCGGACAGGCGATTTTGCCATTCAGCGATGACGCTTCTTCTTATTGATTTGATTGGTTCTGTATTTCTGAGTCGTTTGATATAGCTATATTGTGCAGAATTTCCTATGTATACCTGAAATATCCAGAAGCATAGAAAGCATGTATCGAATAACAAGCATGCGTGAACAATTAAACATAAACACAGCAACAACATCTAGAAAAAGACTTTAGGAATTTAGCACCATTTACCAGCAACAACACCGTGTGTCGCGCATGCGCTCTCCTCGCCTTCTTTTGGCCGAAGGGAGGGAGTGAGTAAACGGTACGTACCCCCAATCCCAGGCGCTGCCCTTGCTCCAGGTCCCGCCGAATTGGGGAAGGGGGTGGAGGCGGGTGGGGACGTTTATGTTTTTTCTGCATCGCTTTGGTTTGTTTGCGAGACATAACATTGACTAAGGCAAATTCGAGGAGACCAGCAAAGACAAATATGAGGCATGCGGACATCCAGATGTCGATGGCCTTGATGTAGGAGACGCGGGGCATGTTCTGGTTGAGGCCCGTCATCATGGTCGTGGTACTCAGGACAGTGAGGAGCCCCAGAGAGACACGCGCGGGAGTCGCCTCCACGTTGATCCAGAACGACACCCACGACAGGATGACCACCAGCATGGTAGGCACATATACTTGGATGAAAAAGAAGCCCGTGTCCCGCTTCAGGTTAAAGTTTACTTGCAGACAGGGAAACGCGCCTACAGAGAGTCAGAGAGGGTGGAAACGGCAAACTTTGTGAGTGAAGCTTTGTGGGCTAACTACACGCCGAACTGAACACGACACAAGGACAGGGAAAGCAGATCATGTCAGAGGACGCCAGGTCCACGGGCTAAAGGAAATCTGGAATACTAGCATCGAGAGAAATGGAAAGTTAATGCAGAAGATATCGGGCGGTTTAGGAAGGAATCAAGATCATAAGACCATAAAATTGGTGCCAACAACTGTCGTTCTCGTCAAGACATCAAGCCCCCAGGGATTACACATGCTAAGTGAGTATTTAGAAACCCGAGTCCCCTGAAGACCTCCATCCCAACCCCACAACCCTTCACATTGGAACTGTGTCCTGCCACAGTGAGATCTTTCACTCATGCTCCCCTGTTATCTTTGGAACCCCACACGGGATCTCCCCCCAAGCCAGCAAATACCGGCTTAAAAGCCTTCTTTGATGTGGACTGCCATTCTCCCTTGTGGCCGAATGGAATGTTTTTTAACATTAACGGTTAACGGCCCTGAAACCAGTGATGTTAGATGTTATGTGGTACGTGGTACGTTGCCACATTAAGTTTCACATCATTAATCATTATCAAACTCAATTTGTCATCTATTTAGGACATCAAGCATCATTTATTCACGCAACAGTTTCGACACTTTAAATGGAAAACGAGAAGTTAAAAGCATTTCGTAATTACTGGTTTCCCCGTGTGTGTTTAGCCTCCTGTCTAAAAGACTCGCTTTGGCCCTGATGCATTAGTAGTTACAAGCAGAGTGTAATGCAACATATTGGCACCAGAGACAGGTACTGAGGAAAGCCACTATAGCATGGGTTTGCACGAACGACCCATCATCATGCAGGATACATTCAAAGTACACCACAACCATATTGGAACCTTTCAGTTGATAGAAAAAAATATGGCACCACGACAACAAACTCCCAACAGGCTTCTGTGTATGTCTGAGGCCTGGCATGCGATTCGGTGCAGTAAATTGCACCTTTTTATTTTCATATGGACCGCATAAATCATGTTTTCAATAAATTACATGCAGATTTGCACACTAAAAATTTACACCATATCCATGCTCTGAGTCAATATTCGTTAATTACAGCAAGTGACAACAAGGAAAGAAGGAAACGTGTCCAGAGGAGCTTAATGCAGGCCCAGACTCCAGAAAATACCACCACAGCATACTGCTGGACGAGAAAGACACTCGCAACTTGCACTACAAAACCTGTGCGAATGGGACTTGCCACGAGTCAAGCGAACATCGACCAAACTTCTGCTTTGTCAAGTTCACATGCACATTGCAATCAGAGCTATAAAATGCTTCCATATCTTGGATATGCATATGCATTTCAGCACCAGCCAGCAGAGAAGAATACGACTATTTAAATGGTCAATATATAAACAAAAAGTTGCACGAAGACTGTATAACTCCTTTAGCGTAATATATATTTCAGTTTATAATGGTCGTCTGCAAAAGGTATCACGGCGTAAAGACGATAATTCTAAGCACATTTTAGAGCAACAATAATGCGAGGCAAAATAAATTCGATTTATGGTAGAATAAATATTTTCTGTGGTACTACGAGCGCCATAACTTACATTCACATCTGTGGTTTGGTTGCGCGTGTTACGAATGGAAGCAAATTTGGTGCAAGATTACTATCTACAAAAGCAATTCAACACCACACGGAACCATTTCACGGTACATACATGTGTTGGTGCAATAAACAGTTTGTAATAGGCAATTAACACAAGAAATTCGCATGGCTAGTATGAGCGGAAGCTTATTACTATGGCTGGGTGATTAAAAAAATCCAGTAATGTTCCTTTTTTGTACAATGTATACTGATAAGACGCCACAAAACACAAAATTAAGTTTAGCCATATGTTTTGGGGTGGTGGTGTTATGTTTGTATACGATTGCTAAATATAAAATATAAAAATTCATTATTAGCCTTTTGCGTATTCTACTCTTAAAGAGCTTATGAGATGTGACTCAATTTATAGTCGCTTTATCAGTTGTCCGTTTACTTGATTATTTCTGAAACAGTTGGACATACTTCATCCAAATTTTGTATGTGGGTCATTTGGGCTGATACACTTTGAAAATGAAAAACAAGTTTCCATGTTTATTTTTTTTTTCATTTGCTCTTTCACACTAGAACGAACTCACATAATAAAACGTGCTGCTTTCTGAAATATCCCGCCTGAAGAGCACAATGGGCTGATATTAGGCCCCGGGGACATCAACAGAACACATATAGGGACGCTTTGACCTTTTGCTATTCAAGATAATTGGGGGAAGGGGCATTCGGCGCATTTGCCAAATTCAAATTTTAGAAAAGACGTCCATCGTCCATTCGCAAGATGGGCTTTCTTGAAAACCACACCATTTGGTAAATGGCTAATTTACAGAATGGCGCACATCCATCGTAGCTGTACGCTCTGCTTTATTTTGGAAATTTCAGATATCAAATAATTTAAACCATTTGCCTTTCGTTTTCTATAACATGGAACTATATGGAGAAAACATTCTCAAAAACCTACCCGAACGAAAGGTTCGATGCCAGGGCAACGAATATTTTGTGGCATATTGCCTAGTTACAACTTTAGAAAAAGCTTGTCAATGTATTTTGGAAATGTTAATTTTAGTAAACAGGATACTTTCTAACGTGGGACCATGCACGGAAAGAATCTTCGAAACACTACACATCTGACAGTTACGATTCATTTCCCCGTACAAACGGTGGTTGCAAGACTTTTTGAATTTCAACTTTTGAAAATTATAACAAAAGAAAATCATAAATCTTGTCCAAACAGAATATCAATCCGTATCTGAATAAACAATATCCCGAAATCATAGCATCATAGAGTGCGAATCATAGAGTGAAAAGAGCAAAACATTTGGAACTTGGGTGTTTCATGTACATAGGTTACTTTTGGACAATGGCCATTTCAGTGTAATTTGGGGGTAAATTCCTACACGCCCTCTTTCAAACTGTTGCTCCTCCTACAGTTAAGATTCTTTACCAAACTACATTTTATAAACTTTTGTTGCCACAGACCACAAAAATGTTGCAAGTACCTTGTTGACCGTAGAGCGAAATGGGGACAAATTTGTTCTTCACTGATATATGGGGTACTTTTGACGTGGATTTCTTCAGTGTCATTTTGGGGACTTTCGCCGAATTGGCACGGCTTTACTTTCTTCACAACACTAATAGGAAATTGATGTGACAATTGATCTTTTTGTCATTGAAAAGTCAAAAGTTATGGTCGTCCTGATAAATTGGATTATAACTTGGAGATGGTGTTCATAAGGCTTGGGATACTATAAAACTCTGATAACAAGTTCCATATGATGTGTCAGAAAGTGATCAGACTTTCGGGTGATGATATATCACCTTACAAAGTCAAATTAAGGTTATGCAATTTATAAAGGTGCTAAAGTAACGCCATGCTGCATGTCTGCTAATCGCAAATGTAACAGTTTCTTTAAGTACCTGTTTATGTAGCATGTGGTCAAGCAGATATCAAAGACTCTGGACTTGCTGTTAAATAGGTGTAACGGCTAAAATGTACAAAATATATGACTAATATTAAACACTAACTGTAGCCAAATAAGTCCAGCAGCTCAAAATGGACTTATCGTCGGCGATCTTGGCACATGTACACCACCCATACCATGCATAGTATGACCTCTTACATGTGTATCTGAAAAACTGTGCATGTAAACACACACGTGTGTTTCTAATGATATTTAATGGAATCATGTGTATTTATGTGCTACTCTATCTAGTGGCCATTCATTCCTTTGTTCGTTCATTCATTCATTCCGTTATTTAGTCAGATGCAGTGTAATATACGGTCTTTTTTAAAAGTATCCCGATCATGTTGAGATAAATTCAGTGTGTTCGCAAACAAACATCTGGCTAATCTCCAGCATTACAAGGGAGACAGTCAGACGTGGTAATCCCAAGACAAGATTTGAATTCCGTGCGTACATTTGTGGGGAGATATTTTGGATTTGGTGAGGGTTAATTTTCAGAATTACGGAAAACAATGTCTCTTGATGCTAATTAATTTGGTGCAGAAATCGCATTCTCTGCCAAATCTTACTTACATTTTTTATATTTTTGTTACATCTGGATAGAGCATGCGGCCATTGTATGAATTCAACTCGAAGCTAATGGTGTCGACAAGCAATGTATTATTCTACTGGGCAAACCTCATCAAAGGTACTTTATATGATACATCCGCTGAGTGACATAATCTTACAGCTTCCAGTTAAAAGGAAAATTTAATTGTAATCGCGTCTGGGTCTAGAACTTTGCTTTGGACTTCATAAACTTTGCGGCATTACATTAAAGCTAATTTTCAGCCTCCCGTCTAAACCCAGCACACACAAAAAAGAACCTTTACGATCACTTGAATTTCTTGTTCTGTTGAACATATGGAATAAATTGGGCAGGGTATTAACACAAAATTCTGCCCAATTTATCCCAGTTCCCTGGAAGTCCATAATTTACAGGTTTCTCTGTTCAGTGTAACACGCTGGGACATTTATTTTAAACTTGTGCTGGTACCGAAGCGGCAGCGTGGTTAGGGTCAAGCGGAGATGGACGGGAAAAGACGCGGCGAGACCTGGAGCTCTTGGTGGGCTGCGCTTCTCTCGGGGTCTACAAACAGTCAGCCCACGCCACAGCTTGGGGGGGGGGGGAAGAACCTGGATTACACAATCTACGGCAGAGAAAGGACATTCAACGTCAAAACTAAAGCTCCCTTCTTCCCACACACATATATAGGCTAAAGGGTGCACATTCAACCTAAGGTGTTACTGGGATTGGGGGGTTGGTAAGTTGACGGGCGGGCGGACGGTATACACGTTTGAGAACACGAGTACGGCAAGGCGCAAACACATAGAACATGGGCAGCTGCTGCCCGGACGCCAACACACTGCTCTACCTGATCATGGCCGCGTTCTGGATCCAACCTCTGCAGTGGGGGAGGGGGAGGACGCCGGGGCTTGTTCGTTATTCTTCTGGATATGACATTCACCACTGCGAACTCGAGCAGAGCAGTAAAGACGAAGACGAGACACGTGGACATCCACACATCGATGGCCTTGACGTAGGACACCTTGGGCAACGAGGAGCCGGCCCCAGAGCTCATTGTGGTCGTCGTGAGTACAGTCAGGAGCCCGATGCTGACTCGGGCTGGCACTGCGTCCACATTGATCCAGAAGTTCACCCAGGACAGGATGACGACCAAAGATGTGGGGATGTAGAGTTGGATAAGGAAATAACCGATTTCCCTATGCAGATTGAACTTAACAGAGAGGCAGGGAAACGCGCCTGGGAGGAAAGAACCGGTCACAAGAGTCAGGCAGTAGCTGGAGAGCCGCATAGCCGGCAGACTTGAGGCCTACCAGAAACTTTAGCCAGAGGTTGAGAACTGATTACATCAGCATATAAATGTAAATAAATACAACAGGCTACGTTTCAGTACAGAGGGCTTGAGGGTGAATAAGTTACATAACAGTAATAGTGTATCAGCGCAATAACATACATAGGAGATTACAATGCATTTACAGACTGAGAGAGTGACGTTTAAACATATCGAGTACTGGTAAAAAGAGAGGTATGAAAAAGCGTATAACTTAATGTTCCGCAAGAAATCGAGAAAAGAGCAGTGGAAAAAAATAAATAAACGGGCATATTACCTATCGTTAGGGAAGATCCACGTGGTGAGGAGAGAAGGACAGGGGAAAATGAAGAATAAAAATATGTTCAGATACGTTATAGAGATCACTTAGTAAACATCACACTGATGAAATTAAAGGTGAAATAATGCGCTGGAGTTATCACACAACACTCAACAGAAAGAAACTAATTTCTAACAGAAAGACGCTATATTGTCAAAAACAATTCAATCGTACAAACTGAAAATTAATAAAATAAGGCTGAGAAGTAATCCGATGATGAAAACAAAGTAGAGTGTGTGGTAATAAGAAGGACGCGACTGCGCACCCCATCATCGTCTACATGGGAGGACTGGTGAGAGAGATTTAAGCTAACAGCACAACCCGCAAGGAGAGAAGTTCCACAAATCCAACCGGGGAGGAATCCTAAAGAATCTTCATTCATTTCACTCCCAGAACAGATTCCTGACAGCCGTCAGTGACGTCACCTCCACTTGAAAATGATCACATGCCTCGGGTGTCGCGCGGTCTTTGTGCTAAATATCAGCGCTTCAGACCCACAGAAACGTTATGTACCCGTATCCAGCATGCCAGCATATACACGTAGACACAAGACGTTTTTTTTTTTGCAACAATACATAACACAGCTTGTCAACACATTACGACATTCTACCCACCAGACACAACATCCAACAATCAGAAGCTATTTAATCTAAATGTTCCAAAGGATAGAAAAGCAAAAGTGCCGATAGCAAAAAGGAGACGCTTAAGATGGTCCACTTAAGGGGGGCAATAATTATAGATGAGCAAAACAGAACTGTCCACTGACAAAAAAGGAAGGGAGAATGCAGGGCTGATATACACGCAGGCACACGGAAGACTGAAGAAGAAAGTGGTTTTGACACCGGGAGGATTGTTTAAAGATAAATTTTGTCATTTTCCTCTTGTAATTTTTGAGAGCATTTTACCATAATTGGGAAGTGGCACCTTTAGGGGGGATTTTGTTGGTCTTTTTGCTTCATTATGATCCCGAGATTATTGCTCAAATGTCTTGATCCGATAATCTCTATCAACCTGATGTTATTCCTCTACTGCTTTGTACGTTAAGCTTCACTAATATCGGCACTTTTTGTGGTCTTCCTTTACACGGAAACAAAACTAAATAAATTGTAACCGATAACATTGCTTCTAGCTGAAATGGTAACTGCTGTTTATCAAAGCTCGGTTGAGAAAATTTGAAAGGTCGATTGAGAAACATAACAGATCATTTTGTTTTTAGATACGATTGGATCTTTTAATGTTTCCCGTCTTGGGAAACTAAAGTATTAAAGCATAAGGACATTCTAACACAACTATTATAATAACCGAAAGTATGGGCTTTCAAATTCTCTCAACCGTAATCCTAGCGCGCAAAACAGTATGCATCAGTTCCACGAACCATGGGTGTATGAGAGGTATATAAAACTGCCTTCATCTAGCTCGCCTTGTGATGTGGATTCTGGGATTTCTAATTCTACACTATAGTGTGTATGGATAGCTTGACTTTATCGGCTACCTGCTCAGCAATCGGGATCCTGCCATCAAACTGCTGTTCCTTGAGCCGTTGGGATCGTCTCGCGGTATTAATAGTCCGAGCATATTTTCTTGATATGACATTCACCAGGGCGAACTCCAAGAAGGCAGCAAAATTGAACACCAAACACATAGACATCCAGACATCTATGCCTTTGATGTACGACACCCTAGGCAGAGATGTGTCAGCCCCAGAACTTTGTGTGGTGGCAGTCAAAACGGTGAGGAGCCCCAAGGTCACACGGGCGGGAACCGCGTCCACGTTGATCCAGAAGGATATCCAGGACAGAATGACTATGAGCATGCTTGGAAGATAGACTTGGATCAAAAAGTACCCAAAGTCCCTCCTCAGCTTGAAGCTGATCTGGAGACAAGGGAACGCCCCTGACAGCGGTGAGAAAACAGGTGATAATTGAGAGAGGAGCTTGGAAACATCACATTCAAATTTAAACGTTAACGCCACGCGCTGACTGAGCTCACGTGATCAGTGAATTGCTCTCAAAGCAGTTGCTGAAGTCGAATGCCAAAGAATATTCAGCAAAGACTGTGTAAAAGAGCATTGATTTTAGAAAAAGAACAGGTAGTTCATGAATGTAGTTGAAGCAATAATGTTAAATTGCGTCTGAATAGAGTGATACATTCAATAAACGCCCTTTCCAAGTAACAACAGTATACAAAATATAAAACTAAACACAATTCTACGCCACTCTGCATTGCCACATCAACGTCTATATTCCCATTACATACTGTCTAGGTCACTTCTAATATATATTTATATATCCAAAATTAAAAACACTAAAAACAATCTAACAGAACGCTAATGGCCCAATACAAACCGACAAACTGATTATAAATCTATGACTGATCGGTGTTTGTTAGTAAAGTAAATTTGCAGTTAGTACATGAAGACTATGTCGAGTTATTCTTGCTAGCATAACACGTGGTAACATTTATTTCCATACAAGCATGCGTTAGTCGCAACAGGTGATCTGCAAGAATTAGTCATTACAAATTATTCTGTAATTATGTTTGCATAATTTACACACATCAATTGTGATACAAATGCTATAATGAAATCTATGAGGACGTCCTTTATTAATATTGAACCTTTAATTTTCGCCTGGTCCATAGCGATACCTTACTATTACAAAGAACAGACTAGCCTCACCAATATCATAATGACCACAAATAACTTTAACATATGTCACTGATACCGAGAATGAGCTCTGAGACAATTATGTTAAATTTGTCCGTTGTTAAAGCCTAAATTGATGTGCTTACATCAGCCGCTTTCACAGTATGTACCAGTTACCCACCCTGGACCAGTACGTACCTGCTGTGTAGTTTTGGGAACAATCAAAAAGGATCTTATCCTTTAATGTAAACTGGGGTAACTGAACTGCAGGATCCACCTCCACCGGGTCGTCCAGCCAGGCAAAGTACATTGTGTCCATTGTGTAGCCGACTGCAGAGAACGATTAAAGAATCAATGCGAATGTTTCAACAGTGCGGTCTTCATTTTATTAGCCACCAACGTCTTGCTAAGACCCATAGACGGTCAGTGCAAAACATGTAGGAAGTATTACCTGCAATGGCAAAATATGGCAAAGGCCATACTCGTAGGATGCTTGGGTTGAACAAGGTTGAGGTTACAGATACATAACATAATAAGTTAATGCATGTATTTTGAATCTGCCACTATGCTGAAATATAATTAATAAATTTAAATTTTGCTTTCAGACAGTCTGAGACTTGTGCCAGAACGGTAAGAAGTACACTTACAACTTTCAAACATCATAGGACACGTCTGAGTATCCAGCGGATAGCTCTGGAGATTCATTGGACAGGACAGTGTAGCTGAGATCCTGAAAGAGACCATAACATATATTTGATGTTTTATAATTGTTGGTGGCATTTTCCCTAAAGAACCTACTACTGCTGCTGCTACCGCCGCCACCCGCCACACTACTACTGCTACTACTACTACTACTACTACTACTACTACTACTACTACTACTACTACTACTACTGCTACTGCTACTACTAGTACTACTACTACTACTACTACTACTACTACTACTACTGCTCGGCAAAGTTTAGCCAACCTGACCAGTACTGATTCCCGGCAAATTTGAGCCAACGCTCGATGTTCAGCCCACTTTAAACAACATTCTGTAATTGGCAAAGTTTAACGAACACTCATACGGTCCAATTTAGACAGCCCTGCCCAATAATAACACGCATTTCAGTCAATATTCCGTACTTGACCCATTTGACTTCGTATTAGAGTTCAAAAGTAGCATATTACCCACCTCGATTCCGTTCTGAGATATACGGAATTAGAATATGAAAAATGAATGGCCTTCAACCTAAGTGACCTATTATCTTTCAAGGTCACTTAAGATCAAACCTGATTTCTCATATGACTTGCTATTATTTTCAATAGTAACATATACCTTATCTCTACTATCTGAAGATGAAGGGTTTAACTATTTCAAACATTTGAAGCTTCAACTTTCAAGCTCATTCTAGTTTAAAGGTGGCAGTATGGCTGGAATACCTATATATGGCTTCCTATTAATTTTCAGTAGTGAATATATATGACAACTCTTATTTCATCCTTTCTGATATATTGAGAGTGGCATACTGAGACCTTTGAGTGATTTTGAATTTGACCTTTCAGTGTCACCCAAGATCAACTGCTACATGTATATGAATGTCTAATAATAGCTATGTGTCTATCTTACACGTTTAACTGCTATATCCATTTGAAAATTACCCTTTCAAAACAGCAAACCTACTTTTTTCAAACTTATCTTCCTTCCGTTACAGGGATGCGCCCACCAAAATGAAGTTGACATATACTTTGGAGATTTTTAAACACAATATGCATATACACACAGACACACGAGATTATCGCAATAAACTCCCACCAGCAAAGGGGCGGGGTTTAACTGTTCCTGTGTATAGTAAAATACTATCTTGACAGAAGGCATCTCTTCTGATAACATTCACCGCCTGTGTGTGTCGTATTGCAGTAGACAAGGATTTTAGGACAAGCTTTGAATAAATAAATTTCTGAAAGGAGCGACCAATACATTTACATGTACAAGTAGTGTCGCCATCTGGCGATTACTTCGCATATTATGAGCGATAACATTTTTGCATATAAAGTAGCCTAGATACCTGAGTTGCAGTCTACTCAATGTTATATTGTATGGCATATTCAAGCTAACAACTACGTGTTTCGCTTTTCAACTGCGGGAAATCTGAAAATGTATACGAAGAAACTTTCTTCTAAAAAACCTATAGATGCACCATCTATGATGCTGTCTGATGTGTCACGAAAAGAACACTTTAAAAGATACACGAAGATCTCTGCAGTTGAAAAATATTCACATGCACCATTTGCGTTGCTGTCTTATCCAGAGCTGGTAACCTAAATTCACTCAAAGAATTCACACTGGGAAATGCAATATGCATTTTGCTGATACCTTATGTTTTTATAATTTCTATGGGAGGCGGACTTGATTTATTTGAGATGTGAAAAGTATGTCTTTGTGAAGTTATTTGGCGTATGCGTATAGGCGTAGGTAGATAACGCTACTTAAGTAGAAATGTTTTTATTCACCCCTGCGTGTAAATTATCTGAAATGCAGGGAACCAGACATTACTTGATGTTCACAGTAACCATGCAAGATAGACATATTTTTTTTTGCAATTAGACATTAATATGAAGCAATTATGGGGAGCCAAGGTGCACCATTAAATTTCACCCTGAGTGGCTTGAAAGGTCACATTCAATGTCACTCAGGGTGAAATTTAATGGTGCACCTTGGCTCCCCATAATTGCTTCATATTAATGTCTAATTGCAAAAAAAAATATGTCTATCTTGCATGGTTACTGTGAACA
>JAAUYG010061373.1_pt1 | contig 13057 bp, 13 predicted proteins | sample 7278091 | NCBI WGS metagenome assembly JAAUYG01 (sample SAMN14350201, study PRJNA611818) | marine sediment metagenome | isolation source: surface marine sediment (0.6m) | place: French Polynesia: Moorea | collected 2018-08
TGTCAATTTAACATCTGTACATTCAGGAGCTTCTTCTCTTGCGGGTTTGTCATCCACACGAAGCAAAACCCCTTCATCAAAACAATTGAATAATTCAAATTTTTTACTGTTTCTGGACTTGCCCCATGCAGTGAATTCTCCCATCGTGCCATGGGATTGTAGTTGACTCTGATTCCTGCAAAAACGAACTCCCGAAGAACGTTTCGACAGCCTCTCAACGTTCAGAGGTACAAAAATTGAAATTGGGAAACAAAACTTTGAGTTGGCTGCTTGAATTTTGTGTCAGCAATGTACAATGGCACAGCATACGATCCTGGCAATTCCTTGTCCTAAGCGTTCAACATGACGCCTTTGATTCCGCCGCAACGCACGATGGAACCATGCTTTGTGTGCCGCGCAACAACGAACAGGTTGTTCAGCCTTGAAAAAATCAGAAGCGTCCAAGCGTCTAGGAATCGATCACGACTCCTTGATCCAGTTCTGTACAAAAACAACAGGCAGCAGCTTTATGGATGATGAAAGGGGCCGCAAAAGATCAAGAGGTGCTCAACCCACAGCCTCCTAATGTCACTGACCCTGCCATTACCTGACCTATCGCGGATCCAGAACAGGGACCCAGACCAGCCTCGTGGAATAAACGGTCAACTCGCCTGTGCGCCTTTCCCTGAAGTAAAAACAGAATCCTTTGAAGACCAAAGGCCAACCATGGAGGAAAAAGGGTCGGCCTCGTGTCATGCTGGTCCAGAGAAAAAAGTTCAACCCTAGACTGGACGAAGTTACCTGAAACTGTTCACCTATTGCTGCTTTATGTCTGGTCATTCCATCTGACATCAAAAAGACTGCAGCCTGGAGTGGGATGCCACAATGGATGGACCAAGGTACACATGTTGCTCTTTGTCGGGAATGACGAGCTTTTCGTTGATATTCTTAGCAGTTGCCTTCTGGCAATACATTCTCTTCACCTGATGTTTATGTTGCTTTCAGGCAAATTGAACACAATGGCCTATTCTTTCAACTGCCAAATAAACCACACCTCAATGTGGTTCTAGAAAGAAAGGTGTGAAGAGCTAAGTCCTTCCTTTGATCTTCCTTTCCGTTTTCACAATTAAAAGTTCTGCGCCACGGAACTCCACATCCAGGTGGGGAGCCAGAATGGCCTGGAGTTCTAAGCTTGAGATTGACATGTCCAACTGACAGGCAGAAAACTATTCTTGCTTTAAAAAGGACCATACGAGGCGTCACCTCCATTGGAATTCTCCATTGGCAGCAAAGGCCGGGTGATGTTTCCAGACAAACAACAGGAATTCCGCAACAAAGAGAATAATCTGCATCCAACGAGGTCTGTTTTGATGTTGCAGGAAAATTGCTTCCCATGTGCATCTGTGCAAGTCTTCTTGTGGAGGTCTCTAAACTTCACTTGCGACACGAGTACGAGCAAGACCAGCATGGTGCAATGCTCTGTCTCCAGGGATGTAGTCCTGGCAATGGTACAGCACCCAGCACTCAATTCCCCCCATGTCAGCAGCTACTTTAGGAAACCAATGTCAGGTTTAATGTTCTCGCTTGCAGAGTTAAACAAAGTGCAAGTGCATGATTTCAGAATTTCTTTTTGGAGACAAATTTAGTGTTTTCAGTTCTTCATAACAAGCAGTTTTCCAGCACAACAGACATGCACTGGCCAAACCCACATGAAGGGCAGGGTCATGTTTTCACTGGAACTGCACTGAGACCTTTAGTTCTGTATGTGTCTCAGAATAAGGGAACTAAACAGCTCTCAAGGCACTAACTCGCTGAAAGCTTTCATAGCTTTCATATTCTCCCCATCCATATTTCAAGCTAAGTACGCACTTGTACCTGACCAAAGTGAAAGCAAAGTCATGTCAAGAAGTCGTTTTAAATCACAGATGACCAATCTGCAGGTCCTTAACACTGCAATTCATGTGCAATGTGCCTGGTTACAGCAATCCACAGGTTGTCCATGCAAACACACAACCCTGTCTGCATGGTCGTGAGATTGCAGGTTTTTCCGATGTCTGTCTCACAACCATTGAATCTCAGCACTTCTTGCTCGACTTGGAAAGGAAGAACTGCCTCAACAGACAAGAAAATAACTTCCTGTTCAGACCAGCAATGCATGGGAATCACCAAGAACCTGGATTTGTTTCCATTAATGTTTTCCCTTTCTCATTTAGGAGAAAGGCCGGCATTGTGATGTCAGTTGAAACAAACATATGTGGCAAGGACAAAACCAGGCAAATATCTGTTCAACAGTGAAACCAATTCACACAAAACGTTTTGCGGCGGACGCTTTTATGAACTCAAGAGCTGAGGCAAAACAGGGGCTGCTCCAAGAATCATATCGAAAGCCAATACTGCAGAACAGCAACGCAAGAGACATTTGGAAAACAATAGCGTCCTCACCTTCAATAAATCCTGCAGTAAAACGCGCAATGATATTGACACACTGAAAGGGAACTCGTGTAAAAAGACTCGGAATAAAGCGCACAATGACTTCTTTATTCTGTGCCATTAAAATTGGTTCTAGTGACATGGGCCCCAGTCACCATCAGGAAATGCTCTGGTATTGGATCTGTTTGCTTTGCTTGACTTTGAGTCCCAGGTACATCACAAAAAGCTCAACTGCATGGTTGTCAAGGCCACCAAAAGGATAATGTGGACAACCACAGTCAACTCGAATGTAGGTGGGGCCTAGAATCTATATACATGTACAGAAATCAGTTTTCTTTGTCCTAACACCAAGACAAACAAAATGTTTTGTCATTGGAGGCCCAACTTTGTTTTAATGTGCCAAAATGGGTGGCCATTCGAGCGTCTTTTCCTGCCGGGAGTTTGCCATGTCTCAGAACCTACCCTGATGTGAACCTAAAACTCATGTGATGCAATGGAGGCGAAAACAACGCGCACAGAAATGCTGTTTGTAGCCAACTATTTGGAAGGACATGTTCTTACTGAACCTTGGGACTTCGGCCCCTCGGACAGTACGTTTCCGCAACAGGGGGAAAACTGAAGCAATAAGCTGGACAGCTATACGCAATTGCCGCGTGGTTCAATGTCTCCCCGGTGACGAGTTGTGACCCTTTATTGCAAATTACCAAACACGTCAATGATCACTGAATAGAGATGATGGTATTCTTGGAACTTTGGGAGGTCTGTTTCTTGGGACAAATGCGGTAGAGAAAGATAAAGCCTTCAGAAGCTGGAACACCAAGTGTTCTGAAGAGTCCTTCTTTTTCCACCTGAGACTGGACTGGAGGAACCCCTGAACCCAGGAGTTGTTAACGATCAGATGCAAATGTGACAAGATCAGTGCATGTTTGCCCCCCCCCCCACGAGAAAAGAACGAACCTTGCCAGATGTCGCAAAGCAACCACTCCAATGTGGTGATAAAAACCTATGTAATTGTGATCAATCTAATGAAAAAAATTGATGGTTATTTTGGTTCCCGTTCATGTGTTTGCATTTCCCCTAAAGGGGGCAGTTCTCATTAGTTTCAGAATCAAACATTAAAAATGACTTTTTGATCAGGAATAATTTGCACATGATTAACTGGTTGTGTTCAATAGAAGCCATGATTGATGACCACTGTGCGCTGATCCGTGCTGTTCTGTTCTGGCTTGGGCCTGGCCGCACGCTGACTCCAGTAATTAGTGAACAAATTGCTTCACTGCGGCGCGTTTGAACACGGGAATCCAACTGTTTCCGGATTGGACGAGCTCAGGTCCATACGCAATGAAGTGGTCAAACACACAGAACCTTCAACCAGAAAATAGTTACGTTTAAACAGCTGCATTGACACGGTGAAAGACGGTCTCTTTCTATTCCATGTCTTGCACAGTTCCATGCAAATTTCAAGCAGGCTTACTTCAAAACCCCGCACAATTCGAACAAAACTCTCAATTTCGCTTTCTCTCTCCACAATGCAAAAACGACCTGCACAATTCGAAAGAATCATAAATAAAACAAAATCTGAATCAAACAGGGACAACTGCAGGTCACAACATTGTGGTTTGGTGGAATCGTCCTGTGATTTTGTCACACAGTTTGGCACACAGCCCAACAGAATCACACAGCAAGTGGAAGAACTCACCAGAGATTCTCACCGCTTCTGCCTCCCAGCAGCGTCACCAACGCAATCCTGATGGCCGTGGCGAAGTTAGGAACAACGAGGGTGGAATTTGGGCCAAAATGAACTCACAAAAGTCTCTCAACCTTCTGGAATGCGAACAAGAACAAAAGACGAACATCTGTTGAAACCAATCGTCTTCTACACGCAACGGCAAAAGACAAAACTGCCGCCAACGCAACAGAGACTTTCCCGAATATTGAAAAGTCATTGTGCATGTGTTTTGTGTTTGAAAAGAAAAAGAAACCACACAAACGGGGGAGTGCAGATGATTGTCATCAGCTGAACGTTACCGATCTCGTGATCTCCAAGCAGCAACAACATGCACCAGGTGAACTCCTGTTTGACAAAAAGTGTTGATTGGCAAATGGTGTCAATCCAGGGCTGAGCCTGAGAGGCCACCAAGGTGCACTTGCTGGCGACGTGACTCTCTTCTTTTGGAAAGTCACTGAAGATTATTTTCTCTTGACAAGATGTTTCCTTTCTGCCGTAAAAAGGGGCGGGAAAACGACAATTCGCACATTCGCACACTGCCACTCGGGAATCACCTGTTTCTCTGTCATGTGCCATGGTTCCTTGCGGCTGGGAAACCAAGGTTTGGAGTGGCTGTGCTTTCCCAGAACCCCTTCTAGTTAACGGACCAAACCCCCAAGAAACCAAAATGTTAAAGAGTTTTCCTGTTTTTTTTTCTGCTGTGAAAATGGAGGAGCTTGAGCTTCAAGGTTCTAAACTCTGCTTGAAGAAAGTTCAAAGGAATATCGTGAGACGCGTGATTGAATTTAGCTTTCACTCCTCCATTTCAACGTGCTATTTGTAACTTTTGACACAGATCTGAAGACAAAATAGCACACAGAGGCAACTGACAGTTCAGTGTGGCTCTTCACAAGCAAGGCATCTCTTGCGTGTAACCTTGGCTGCGCATGCTTTTTGAGCCCTTTTTTACAAAGAGAATTCGAAAGCAAATGTATGGAAGGGAAAGCAATGGAGGCATTGGAGGCACAGAGTTGTGTGCTCTGTGTCGTCCTGGCCAATTCTGAAGTCTAATTGGAAATATGAAGCTGGCGATTAAACATGGAAGCCATGCGCCTCTTGGTAGACACAGGACAACGTAAAACGCTCATTAAACATCATGGAATTGCCAAAATATTGTTGAACTGAATAGAAAGCGGCCCGATGTTTGACAACTTTCTGTGATCACACACAAAAACTCACACAAAGCACTTGTGTTGGAAAGACTAACGTGTCTTAGAATTTCAAAATGACTAAATTGGAACCATCCTCACCTAAGAAGAGTCTACTTGCTTGAAGGGATGAAAATGACCAGTGAAGTTTAAGGTTGTTCAGTTGTCCCCTTTCCTTGTTTGTGGCTGTCAATTTCTTTTTTGTGTCAAACGACAGAGTTTCAATCATTCTGTCGCACAGAAGGTTCCGTCAACATTGCAGATCTCTTCTTGTTTGCTGCAAACTGGAATTCTTGGGTGTCCCGTACTGCTTCTAGTTTGTGTGTGTGTGAACGTAATTGCAGTCGTGAGACACTTCTATTCATCCAAAACACAAAACAAGTTCCTTTGTAAGGTGTGAGTAGCAACACTGGATTAAGTCAGCAGATACCAGCGCCATAAAGGCTTCCTTCCACACAATCTCATCTCTGGCAGTTGATAATGACTCTATTTACAGACCAGTTTACCAGAGAGAGAGGCTTGTGATTAGGACTAAAGGCTTTGATTCCTGACATGAACTGCAGAGCCTCATCCTTTAATAGCTTCTCCTCTGTCTCACTTCAGTCTCAGAATACCAAAACGCAGTGCACTGAACAGCGGAACCTGCTGTTGGTTGCAAACGAGGTAACTGAAGCGACTCGCTGAGTTCTGACAGGACTCACTTGGCGTGCAGTCTTTGGAAGCAATCACATCTTTAGCCATCTTCTGATGCAAATTTTACATGCACTGCAAGAAGTCTTGCGAAAGTGTACGGTTGTGAATATATGCATGTATATCACGCAGTACTTGCTTTTCTTGTCTGTGTTATCATTCTGTAATTGCATCATTCCCGATGGTGGAGTCACAGAAATATATATCACCTGGCTCCAGGCTAAACTTCCTGTTCGATAAATTCTAATTATTTCCCATCATATGATTTTGCCCGGACACTGGTAATCATGTCTGCAACGAAATAGGCAGATGGAGCAGAGAGATTTTGATAAGCAGGTTATTCTGAAGTTCCGCAGGGTGTCCTGACTTGTCTAGTCCACTCCTTCTGGTTCGGTGTCAAGATAAAGAATTGTAGCAGTCACGGACCACACAATTCAGAAGGAGCCACCTGAAGAGCACCTGACAAAAATGAGGGCCTCTTCGAACAATTGTGCCCGTCCAAATGTTGAGCACTTAGCTTTCTTTGCCCGTATAATGTGCCAGCGTAATTTCCAAGCCTTGCTGAGGAAAATCAGCGGAAAAAGTGGAAAATGAGAAAGAAGTTTGAGCTTTTGTTTCAATGCTTTTTGATGGCACATGAACTTTTAAGCTGTGCACAGGCAAGAATGAAACGATGTCTCCTTGACACACCAAATTGCTTCAGAGGTTGACAGACAGTACTTTGGTCTCAGTCAAATCCAGAGCTGCGGGAGAAAGAAGCCGTGCATCTGTACCTGATGTGGAATTAGTGTCACTGTTGACCTCCTCAACCCTGGTGCAAGAACACCTTTTGGTTGAACGACCTGTTCAGCATTCGCAGAATCAACCATAAAAGACTGAAATCCCCCCGTTTCCGGAATGGATGTTCTCCTGCATAGACTTTGCATCAATCGCAAGTGTGGGATTTAAATAGAAATAAAGGCAGATTTCATTGACTGAAGGTGTGAAGTGCAAATTACCGTATTTCATGCTAAACTCTCATTGACTTGATTTACTGGGCTAACTATCGGCCTGCAGTGGCTGATTGTACACAAATAGTTGCTGCAGACACCATCTGTAATCTAGTTCCCTCTACAGTCTGTGCAATTTGGCTTACGGGTACCAAACGTAACGAGAGGTATCATTGGCACCTGCGTCGGGATTACGTGAACACAGGAAGCACAAATTTGGGAAATAACAGAATTAATCCGCAGAGCCTTTCAGTGCAACGCTTGCAATCCCACACAAGCAGGTGTGATCACAAAATTGCGCTGCTGAGGCAAGGAGCTGAATTCTGTGGCATTGTCGTCCCTGTTTTCTTCCCACTCTGTTCACGTGACCCATCACACGTGTACACGTGATCTGCGAAAGCTGGAAACGAGTACAAAACAGACACGTGGGTCCAAACAAGAGCTTTTGGACACACCACTTGGTCGAGAAACAAACTCACTTATTTATGATTCAGGGGACTGGTGCAGAATGGCAATGGTTGCAATTCTTGGTAATGCACAGAGACCGGAAGCAAGAATTAGACTTCCTGATTCCATCCGTGAGACTTATTTGTACTTTCCGAGCAGATCTTTGTACATCACCCTCCTAAATTGAGCTTTATCTCTTCACCTATAAACATACATTACAATGAACCCAACAGTCTAATTTCCCGGGCTGAGCCTCCCGTTTTGACTCTGCTTCCTGAGCTGTAATGTTCCCATTTTGGCGGGACCAATGGAAAACTATCCCGACCGTCAGAGCGCATTTATTGGATGATTTCAAGCAATTAATTACAATGTTGCACAATGGAGTCGCCTCTGAAACAGATTCCACAATCCGATTATGTCAGATGCTCCTGGGAGGCAATTTGGGCCCAGAATGCACTGCAGAGGCTTATTCTACGAGCAAGGCAAAATCTGCCATGAGAATCAAGTAATGACTTCTTTTCTCTAGATACATTGGCCACTTTTCCATTTCTGATTTCCCTGTGATTCTTTTGGTTACTTTTCCAGCCCCACAGTGCAAGGATCCAGAACACCAGAACGTGCCCGTGGAGCGCAACAAAGACTGTCTTTTTCCTTAATTGGTGACGAGTCATCCCACACGACTCCACAAATGTTTCTGTTCATTTTTTTCTGCTTTCACGTTAGAAAAATCTAAAAATTGTGGAGGACCCTAACCCACGGCCCTCTGGCTTCTACACTGATCTGGCACCAGTTTACAATTTTCGCAGTTGGAACTAGTTGTATCGAGAAAGCTTGTGACGAGGAATGACACAATCTCTAAAGATCAGCGCCAATGTCCATGCAAAGAAACATTGCAATCCAGAACAGTTTCTGCCAAATTGTCATGAATTCTGACAAAATAATTTGTTCCAGTTCATTCCGGAAACTGCAAGTCTTATCACGTCACGCGAACTCTGCAATCCATTCTGAAATCTTCAGTCCGGCACTAAAAACCAGCAACACTTACATTTGCCTGGGAAAATGTGATAAAATTTAATGGTTGCCGTTGTTGCCCATTTTGATGATGATTTTGATGCGATTCTAAGTGTTCACGAAGAAACAGAGCACCTGAAGCACCTGAATTTTCGTACTTTACAAGTGAAATGCATGTACGCACTTGGATTCCTGGGTTCGACTCAAGAACTGCCTGCATGTTCTTTTTTCGCTTAATCATGTGCCTCAGAATATCTCTGCCGCCAAGTGGCAAAAGAAACATGTGTGAGAATCCCTGATTCAATTTGACAGGATTCACCCAGTTCGTGAAAAATGGGAGTTGCAGTTTGAAAGGAAAATGAGACAGTCAAGCGCTCAGAGACATGCGACTTCACTGCAGATGATTCCACAGATGAAAGAACTTTGCCCGCCCACCGACCCATTTATATACCTTGTGTGAGCGACATGCAGGGGCCAAACGTTTGGTACAAAGTAAATCTGTGCGCGGATGGCAGGAGAAAAGAAAAGACATCCAGTCTTGATCTTGCAAAAAGTTTGAAAAATTCCTGAATATCAACCACACAAACCAGAGAATCTATATACATGGTAATGAACCAACTAGGCTGCAAAAAAGCTGTTGTAATGCCATCGTTTGAAGGATTGCAAACGCTGCAGGCCTCAATGGTGGAACAGTCCGCACAACCAGAGCCATTGTTTTTCTTTGGATTTCTTGGAAGTGTACTCTGGTTTTCCGTGTGGTCAGGACAAGTGTCTGGGAGTGTGACGCCCTCATATTTTACAACAGGAATGTGCCATAAGCTCATGTAACATTCTGACGTTTCTTAACACCCTACATTCTGGGCCGACACATTCTTTGTTCTTAAATACAGAGCTGTCAAACACACAGTTGTCACTGTGGCAGCAATAACTTGTCGCGCAGCTTCATTAATACGCAATGCCACTAAATCATCTTAATTACCCAATCCCTATGCCTGCTATGCATTCTGATTGGCTGATTACGCAGCCAATTAAAACTCATGAATTATGACGTGAATAATGCTGACGTTCAGTCACACAACGTGTTCACGTGATGACACATCTGACAAAAGTCACCAAAGAGCCTGTGCGGACGTTGGCTACGTCACAGTCTCATCCTCGAAGGAGTGCCCACACCCACACCCAATATTTACACCAAGTAGCTTGTCTGCGGGTCAGTCTTGTTCTCAGTGCTCAGAGAAAAGTGTGCAGGTGACCTGTCAGGTCTCCCTGTTGATCTTGTGACTACGCCGGGGGAAAACAGTGCAGATCAAAATAACTTGTCTCGGGTGAAACAAGTCCAATCCGCTTTGGGCAAGTGAACTTATATGTACGATAAGGCCTTTTCTCATGACAACGAAGAGTTTGAAAAGTTGCAGATGAGACCAATGTGAAGTGTAGGCACGCTTTTACGAGCGTAAGGGGTGTTATTATTTCCGTTTTACAGTCGCCTAAGGAGATGTACACCAAGGAGGAAAGATGATGTGCTTCAAGTCTGAAAAAAATTGTTATTTTGCACAGGGTCTTTTGGTACTCCGGATGCACTGGTCAGAGATTAGCACACATCTTAGTCTCATCCGCATCTGGTCACACCTTCAACTGCACGTGCAGACCCTGTATATAATTCAGGCCAACAGGCCACAACGCTGCATGTTCTTTCTTGAGGAACAAGTTCGCGAAAGTGTCCAAACATTAGCACAAGTTTTTGAGGAGCACATTTCTCTGACCAAAGCGAGTTTGTTGTTTCCGTTACATTCTCGACACCCCGACCCCCACCTCATCAAGCCGAGCTGTTGCAATGGTGGTTGATGTGTCGCGGTGCCGGAATGGCGTCATTTCATCTGGAAGGGAGAACGCTATGATTTTCCTTGGCAGATGCTCTCGTTTACCACCCTACCGGAAAACGGGCCTCCTTCGAAACAGGATGTCACCAATTCCATTCCAACAGCAGCTTCTGAACATCAAAAATATCAGGAGGCATCATGACCAGCAGACGACACCAGTCAGATTCTGTCAGCTTCCTCGCATAACTCATATCTGAGACCGACGCGCATGAAGGCTTCCCATTGGTTCACAATCAAAGTCCATTTCCGCCCGCGTCCGTCGTTACACAGATTTCTCTTGGCAACCAAATCAATCATTTGTATGGAGCCAACTTGTGGTCTTTTCAATTAACTCAATGGGATCCGTTCTCTTGTTCATGTTTGCAGATCTAGAATCTGGCATGCCGAGGATCTACCAAATGACCAGCAGTTTTGGAATTGTGTGATTCTCGAATTTTTTGCCTGTTTTCATAGCTGGACGGATGGTTTTGCGATTATCATGACAACCAAATGCTTTGAGTGGCATCTGATTTCCCAGAAACTGATGACATGTTAGTGCAGGCCAAAAACGGGACGCAGCAAACTCTTGGCCATCTGTGTCTCGAAGTTGAGAGACAAGAAAGCGTTAAGCGTGAATGTGCTGTGTACAGTGGTCAATAATTCATAACAGTCTGACACTGTATTCTCACCAGTGACCACAATTTTGTCTGAACAAGTGTGAGACAATCTACTTGGTTGATAGTGTGTAGTGTGTCCATTCCTTTGTGGATTGGACCTGTTCGAAAGTGGGCTGACAAGTGTGGAGCGTTGGAACAGGGTTTTTTTCGTGACGGTCTGCGTCTCTCACTCTTCATTACTGGCGCTTCTGACTTTTTGACGCATTCTGCCCTTATGCACTGGTGACGGCAAAAAACAAAACAACGGACCCTGCTCAGGAGCCATGAAATGAAAAATGACTGAGACCATGGAAAAGAGAACAAGAATTCTTGCTCCAAAGGGTTCAGTTTCTGAACAGCCAAGACAATACAGAGGTCATCTTCCCTGAACATCAACCTCCTGGATGAGTGTAGCACAACACTTACTCGTTTCCGTACAGCAGGTCATGTGCGGACAGCACGGAGAGGGACGTCCTGTGCTGCGGGTACGCGTCATCCAGCGCCATCTCGTGCACGTGGTTCGGCACACGGCGCCCCCTGACGCCGCCGCCGCCGCCCTGCTCCGCCTCGTCGAATCGCACCCGCTTCGGCGCCACCTGGTCCGGCCCGGGCATCACTGTGGCCGGCATCGCAACACGGCAGGGCGCTCGCGCTCGTCTAGGGGCGGTGGGGTTTCAATCCGGGCGCTAATCCAACAACCGTTCATCCCCGTGTTAAAAACCACAAATTCTTGACGGCTTATTCCAGTATATATTTGTTTGTCAAATTGTTTTCTGGATCTTGCGTGTGTTGTCCTAGTGAATCTATCACTTCCTTTTCCAGTTTTTCCTGTCAGTTTGCCTTGTCACCAAAACGCCCTTAAAACTTGCCACTTAACTTAAATCTCCCTCTAGACACAGCACTGCGCCCTTACATCCCAAATCTGTGCTGATCGGAATCATTTCCGATTTTGCACTCTGCTTTCATTTCTCTCCTGGTGACAAAATCATTTAGCATGTTTTTTTCTCACTTCATGGATTGAAAGTTTGCTTGAGCAGATTCAAAGAAACACCCACAGACAGCTTTGTGGAATTCTTAATAAAACAGAGACACAACTTTCCTGTTCACTGGCGTTTTCAACAAATCCTTTTTTTGCAATTTTTTATCCATTCGGTTCCCAAGCGCTGCCATCCAACGAAAGTTTGCTCTTGTGTTCCAAGGCCTTCACAAGTCGGAATAAAATTATCCACAAGAAAAGTCAAGCACCTAAAACCAACTTGTCTGAGCAGCTTTTCCTTACTCTCCACAGAGAACACTTTCAACAGTTCACAAATTCAAAAACTATCCACATTCCTTCTTTTCATGTTTCTTTTCATTTTTTTTGTTCCACCAAAAAGGTCCAATGCATGTCTTTTGTGCTGAGCTTTCAAACAAATTAACTGTTGTGTGGTGGCGCTCCTGGTGAAGCTGTTTGGAATTGAGGCGCGCAAAAGTTTGAGAAACAGCGGACCAACTATACGGAGAACAGCAGCTCTATTTGAAGCTGTTCGAACAGTGACATTAACCTCAGGTGTTCCAAAGTACGTGTATCACACCTCTACCCTTGGCAAGTCACAAGGTTATTGCAAGCGTGGTCCCAGTTAGAGTAAAAATTGCACTGATGCGACAAATTCTGGTCAACCAACCAACCAAACCAACAAACAAACAAACAAACAACTCACGGGAAAGAAAAACACGACCACATCAAGACAATGCACACCAGTAAAATCTTCTTCATTGAAATCATTGCATTTCTTTCTCCCGTGACTTTTCCAGCAACCATTCTACTTCAATGGGACACACGCGTCCTTTGAATCTGTCCTTGGTCATTGCACAAAGACTTCAGATCTATTTGAGAATCACGATGTCTGATTTCAACGACAAAAGGCGAACTTCAAGGAACCAAGGGGAACAAAGAACCTTTTCTCTCCTCCTATCTTTATTCCCCAGGGGTTCTCACACAGTTATGTAACCCAAGCACAGGATAACAGTTGTTTATCTTTGGGACCGGTCATCCAGCCAGGGAAATGACCAATCTGTTAGTGCCTAATGCAGGTAAATC
>JAAUYG010010325.1_pt1 | contig 13056 bp, 7 predicted proteins | sample 7278091 | NCBI WGS metagenome assembly JAAUYG01 (sample SAMN14350201, study PRJNA611818) | marine sediment metagenome | isolation source: surface marine sediment (0.6m) | place: French Polynesia: Moorea | collected 2018-08
CGTCGAAATTTTATAGAAGACGAAAATCGACATGAAGGTCTTATAAAATATAATTTTAATATAAATACATATATAAAAATATTATAAAAAGTGACGTGACGAAGTAAAATTCTTATAAGAAATGACAGGGACACTGACAAAAAGCAATAAAAAGTGACGTGTGACACAGCATAAATTATTTGGACCCATGTAGAGCCCTATATATGTTGCATCACACAAGCATGATGCTCCATCGATTTTAACTGCTTTAATAATTTTTCTGGGTAGTGTAACTGTTGCTGGCACACAAAGAAAAGAAAGCAAGCCAACTTTTTTTGCGCATGAAGTACACTAACATTTATACTTGTTAGAGAAGCTAATGTATGTTGACTGAATCATGCTTTTTTTGATCAGGGAACTTCATTTCATTTCGTAGAATATTATTGTATAATATACATCATGATGTATGGCATAACGCAACTCGGGCCCCATGACCTACATACACTGTACATGACATACCGGGTATAAGGCAATGAATCCTGTTTTGAGAACCAGTGTACTGAAGGTCAGTTGTCATATTGTCCAGAACATGTAGTGTGCTTCCTGGTACTAGTCTAGTACATGGATGATGCTGACTGCCAATGTGTGAGAATACATGAATTGAAATCTGTGGCCCAACAGTCTGAGCTTAGGAGCTGCAAGTTTGTCAATGTTATTTTTCTGAAATATACAGAGGACTAGGGTACAGCATCGCTGTATTTGCTGACACACCAAATCTCACTTCCCATGATGAATCCCATCAGTAATTCCCTGCTATACATGATATAAGACTTCAAGTTCACCATATAACTAGTCCACTTAGCATGCTTAGTGCAGTGAGTATTACTAAATTAACTGGGCTGTAGCTCATCCAGACAGGATCTTTTATCGCGTGTAGGTAGTCGGAGAAATTAATTAAAAGAATTGACCCCAAATACGACTTGTGTATCATAATGGTTAAATAAGCTTGTCAGCTTTCCACCATGTAGTGTACATGTTGTAATGTCCTTATGCACTTTCCTGTTAGCACTTTCTTTAACAGAAAAGGCACATACCGTATAGTTTCCAATACACGCGCAATGCGCGGGTGCAAGAGCTAGGGTGCACCTCTATTTATTTCTCGTGCTGCCCTGCATGTATACCGGCATTTTTTAAGCGAAATCCAGCAAACACCCACCGTTTGGGATTATGAGTCACTCTGGCATAGCGGATGATATTCCTTTCTGTTACCCGTTGCAACGGCACACTGTATGTAAAACACATAGCGGATGAATTTCCTTTCTGCTACCCATTGCAACGGCTATAATTGGGCACAGTGGCCCCTGGTAGGCTATGTCAGTTTGGGGGTGTGCTTCTATTAGATAGTGTGCCTCTATTGGGAACTATACGGTAACTTTAAGTCCCCCCCCCCCCCTTCCTCCGTCACACACACACACAATTTGAAGAATGAAATACATCAATGTTATTGTAAAGTCTTTAATTTAGATGTACAATGAACTTTCCCATCAGACTGAATTGGTGACGGTCTTTAAGTGCTATCTCTTCATTCCCAAACCGAACTACCATGTCAGTGTTATCTTGATTATAGAACATGAGGATTGGAATTGTATGGTTCCAACACATAAACAGTGCCCCTTGGAATTATTCAAAATGCCCAAGAGAACATCTCCAGTCATGGGTTTGTTCTTGACCAAGCTTGTCGGCTACTACGAGCTACCGATGGTATAATGATGTAGAATAATCAAGGGCTCCTAAAATCAAATCCGATCACACAACGTACAGAATATGGAAGTATAAATACCCGGTAAACAGTCAATATATTCCACAAAATAGAAGCCTATGCCGTGCAACACTGCAACGATCGCATCATAAGCTATGCAGCAAGCATGAAGCCCAGGGTGAGCATGCGGTGTCTGTTTTGACGACGTGACATCATGGTTAACTGTAAAAGCACCTAAAAATCGTCCGGTTTGATTTTCAAACAGCCGATGAATTCTACCGACTTTGAAGGGTGATGTCTCCAAAGTCAGCACAGATATTTTTTTTCTCACAAAGGCATTAAGGCCTCAGTAGTTGTCACTCCATCAATTTATGTATTTACCAGTAATTTGAAATGCAAAAATGCCCAGGAAATAGACTTTAATCTGCAAAATCAGAGGCATCAGCCTGTTTATTGGTTTACTGTTTTGTGGCTATTAAACTTTACTTGCAAGTGCATGCGGCTGTTAGTTATTTTAAGTTTAATTGTTTAAGCTGTCTTATTGTGCTGATATTTATTTTTGGGCATATTTAGCAGCTGAAGGATGATGATGAGCATGTTTAGTGGAACCTGTGAATTCCTGCAAACATCATGAACATGTGCATGTGTTAAAGCCGTTAAGATCAATTCCCACTGCGAAATTTCTACTTTTACAGTACATGGCACGTACCTGTGTTATAATTTATCAAGTACATTGTAAAAGTCGGATATTAACATTATTGACTGCCTAACACATAGCCAAAAATATTACCATTACTCATATATCCATAAAATATGATTGATCCCAAATTTGAAGTCTAGGTAATAAATGACCTCAAGCACATGGCGCAAAACTATATTCGCAGACTTCTAAATGTAGTTGTGATTGATCTCAATTCTTAAATTTATTGTTACCTTTAATCTCTTAACATGCTTAACATACAAGGAGGAATACCAATTACAGAATTATAAAATGCTGCAATTTGATTTAATCCCAAATTTTAACTTATTAATTAACTCCAGCATATATATAAGGAAAAATACTGATCAAGGTCCCATGTCCAGATTTGATCTCAAATTTTAACTCTAAGAAGGCCTTGAAATATGTGTGTGCCAGTGAGGGAATTGGCAAGGGAAAGAACGTTTCAGGGTGAACGGAAAAGTCCTTTTAAAGCTTTGACCCTTTGTCGCCAGGATGACTCAGTGGTGGCCTATTAGATGCCTTGGTCAGTCCAGCTGGACAATTAAAGGTTTTTCTGGCACTCCACAGAGATTGTCCATAATTTCTGTTTATTACTCGGTCATTAGTCCAGGGAAGGGGATGACAGTGCCATCTGGGGGGCAGAAGTGAGAGTTTGCCCTGGAGGAATGTTATAACATGACACCCTTGGCTGACACCAGCAAACCGGTCTACACAATACGTGGGGAGAAATGAGAATTTCTGTTTCAAAGCAATGATAAATTAAAGCATGTCTGGATGAGGCCAGGGCTGCCGATAAGATTTACTAGTTTTTGACTAGTGCATTCATCATGTTCATGTACTGATAAACTTTGTCAAGGAAGTGTTTGAAAAGTAGGTCTGATTAGCCGAGGAATGACTCATTAAGTACCTGGCTTGTACATCTTGTGCTTGTACTGTAGGAAGTTGGGTGGGTGCAGGGATTGTATTGTAGGATAATTTATAACCTATCACATGTCCATGTTCCGAATGAGTGAAGAACTGTAAGACTGGTGATTGCAAAAGAGAATGCTTTAATTAAAATCAATTAAAAAAAAACAACAACAAAAAAACAAAGCTTATAACCTTGTGAATGTTTAAAAGGTTAAGTGGAAAAAATAAACAAATTATGGTTTATAGACACACACCCCTTTCACACCAGTAATCCGGAGTACTACTTCGGCAGATAAAGCAATTAAAAATTCCATGCTGTGCCTGGCCACGCTTTCACACCAGAAAAGTTACTTCGATTCAGAATGAGGTCGGTTGACTTTACCCGAATTATCTGCCAGGTGGCGGCAAAGTCAGTCATGTGACTAGCCTCGAGTTTTGCTGCCGTCTGACGAATTTTCTCCAACATTTTTCGGAAAAAAGTTGATAACAGAACAAACAGTCTGGAAAGTGCTTTTGACAAATGGCGGCCGGGTTGAAAAATTATGATATAAAAATCCTCTATTCGATTTGTTACATTGCGACAACAGCGCTCCACGCGGCCAGGCCTGGAAAACATTGCTTTCACACCAGAGTTATGCCGGCGCAAGTTTTACTCCGGATTACTGATCCAACTATTTTCCCGGATTAGCTAGTTTGGCTGAGGGGCAAAACTTGCGCCGGATTAGCGCGTTCACACCTGAGATGTTCCGAAGTTTCGGGAGTTACGCCGGCGTAAGTTTCTGGTGTGAAAGGGGCCACACTTTCCCATGCTTCCTCAAAGAAGTAAGATGGATAATGGTACTTGGCCAACAGTGAGATTTAACTGTGTGAAACTGATTCATTTCTCATCAGGCATATCTGGATAAGAAATGGTACATTGTACTTGAAGCCCTTGTCAGAATTCAACCCAGAATACCGGAACTCCTTCTGGTATTCTGGGTAAAATTCTAACTTTAATTATTTAAACAAGACTTGATCAGCTCTTGCAAATTGTGATTTAAATTGTTTTGTAAGTAATTTGTGACAAGTGAAACAGGAAACTGATGATAGATAGACAGATTTTTCGTATTAAAAGTGGCAGTCTGAGTGTACTGGAGGGTAAAGGGACGCAAACCACACTGATAACTATACTAACTCGAGTCAGGCATTAATACCAGTACTAAAAGCAATCCAGGAGAATAAGAATATACAGTGAAACCTGTCTTGAAACACCACTGCAGTTGCAGTGGGGGACCACCTGTCTTAATGGACCACATAGTCCTGGCAGAAGGTCCTACATTTACATAAAATTGAACCTGTCACCAAAGACCACCTGTCTTGAGAGACCACAGTTTTATGACCAATGATGTGGTCTTTCAAGAGATGCTCTACTGTACTAGTGTATATACACTTACAGGCTTTGTTATAGCATGTGCCAGTTTAATATCATAATCCTCGGGGTGAGTGCTGCCGAATTTTGTCCACATACGGTATGTGCAATATGCCAAGCGGTACCCCTGGTGTGTGATGAGTGTGTATAATGCCAAAGGAGAGGTATTTAGAAGATGGGGTGTAATAAGAAAAGGAATATTTCAGCCAGAAGCCCAGTATCTCTGAAGCCTTAACAAGGGGAAAGATCAGGCATACATTTGTTCCAGAGTGGAGAAACTTAGTGGTAAATTGCGGCAATGGCCATACGAGCTTGCTGTTGGCTTTTATGCGCCAGTTTGGTCACTGCCAATTCTCAGGGACTCATTCCTCTTAGGGGACTGTGGTAGACTGGGGGATTTTTATTGCCAAATAAAGAAATGAGACTCAAGGGATCCTTTATTGTGGCAAGATGAAGGGATCATTTCTTATTTAGTCCAGTGCCAACCTTGCAGCAATATCAGGAAAGCCCAACACCTCAGTCTATCATCTCTGATAAAGGAAAGAGTGGCAAGGTGATGTAGGCTTTGTAGTTAGGGCCTGGGAGCCCAATTGCTAGTGAGCCATGACCAAAGCTAGGTTTGGCTTGGCTTAAAACAGAGATATGAATATCCTTACTAAAGTTTAACGAAAAGACTTCAGATTGAAGAAAAGTTCAAGCATTGTAGAAAATGTTATTACTCTTTCAACATGTTCAATTAAACTTTATTTTTAAAGCTAGAGAGTTCCAGAGTGTTAGGTCTTAAATATTTTCTTTAACTACTTTACCAACATATCTGTAACATTAATAGCATACTATGCATGTTTACTTTCTGGCATCAGTTGTGTGTCCTTACCTATATCAGGGAAATTGCTTCCAGAAAACAATGTAATAGCTTTCGTCTTTCACAGATCTCTGTTTTTCAACTGGTGAAGAGTACACTTGGCAGATTTCTGGTTGTGATTGGCTTCCCAGCAAATCTGATACATGTATTTGGACTATAGATTTTACAAATTTTAAGTCAATTTCAAAGGTTAAATGTTTGACTTGAAAATGTCCTATCCCATTGTATCTCCAAGCTTGACACACATACCTACCCACACATACCTACCCACACATACCTACCCACACATACCTACCCACACATACCTAACTTAACAGGGAATTATTCATAGTCTCTTTCTGTTGCCTTTAACATGTTTAGTTGAGGTTCTGTCTTTTACATATCTTTTGATGCTCACATCTTGAAGACGGCCCTTGACTTTGGCATTTTGCAAAAGTCTAAGTCTATATCTTGACTAGTAAGCTACATGTATGGGCAGTTACTACAAGGGCTGAGAAGTGAGAAGGCATGGCACGGTTCATTAGAGATGGCTGTACACTACAGTATTTCCATACTATAATTCCAGTATCATGTGTATCGCGGTATAGTACTGTATACAAGCTGGGTGAGGTTAAAATTGTGTTTCTTTTGTATATTTCACCTTTGATGGCTGGGGTGAAACTTGTAACAGGGGGACTACATACCCCCCAACAGGGCCAAATCACCAGATTTGTCTGACCCAAATCACCAATCACCCCCCAAAAAAGAACAGTCTTATCACCAAAATATTAATGTATTACAAGAGTGTGGACAGCCCTTTTCACGCTGCACTCTGGTCATGTAGAGAAGTTTCATGTGCTAGATAATATAGATAGTCAATCACCAATCACGCAATTTCTACAGTGCCCCATAACGATGCACGGAAGAAATGTATGTACTCCCCCTAACTACGGCGTTTGCCATGCCATACTGGGCACTATGATGTTTTCCTGGTTAGCCACTGTGGCTAAAAAGATAAACATTTCTTTTAGCCACAGATGATTTTTGTTCAGCTACGAGATATGTTTTTGTAAAAGGTTTCAGGCTATTACATTGAAAAATGCAAACATTTCAAGTCAAGATATATGTACATGCATGCATTTCTGTAAATGCATGTTAACTACACAAGGAAATAAAATAGCTAGCACATAGCGTTGACTCATGTACACTACAGTCTATGAATATAATGTTTAAAAGCTTTAGCCACTATGGCTAAAAGCAAAGCAGTTGTTTAGCCGCATATGAATTCTTTTAGCGTATTGCTATATGGCTAATAGGTAGACCAGCCATGCTGCGGTGTGCTTGCGTACATGTATTCTGTAGTTGTAACCCGGTGTAGAATGTTTTTACATGTTTAGTGATCATGAATATGTGAAGACATGTTCATGTCGTCTGCTTTCCATTTTCAGCTTTCCTGACCCGAGTTGTGCTACATATATTTAGTAGAACTGGGTGAATACCATATGTGGTACGGGTAATATTAGTAAAGCCTACGTCTTCTATATCTCGGGTTACGCCGATACAACCCCGCATCTGCTTAGTCCTAGCGTACTCCGTCCATATTGGCTGTTGCCAGCCATCTTACCATATCGGTTACTGAGTATCATGTATATGAATATGAATTGCAGATGGGCTTCTAGCATCGTTTATCACATGTTTATGGTGTAGGATCTGTAACATTAGCACTGCAATGTGTGTGTCAGTAGCAAAACTAGCTAAGTGGGATGTTTGATTTCAACAATCAGCCTGGAGGAACATGGTGAAGTTGACAGTTGACACTAGTAATTTCAAAATCACTGAGCAATTTGTATAGTTTCAGTGTTAGAAAAACCCAGGGATCTAAGCTTATATGGACCCTGGCCGTAGTTAAAATAACCAGGATCCAAAGTCTGTTGCGCAGAATAATAATCACAAGGCCCCCCTACCCCCATTTGGCATAGAATCATTATGGACTTTCGCATACAATGGCATGGAATTTTGTCATTATTTTGACCTATCCACCTCTGTCTACATGGAGTAACATAAACAATAACATATATTTTTTCAGTTCAAGTTTGCGCAGGAAGAATATCTTATGGTAGCTTTGCGGATATATGTTAAAGTGGTCAGACTGGTTAATTGTGTGTCTGTGTATACATGGGACTGATGGGAGGGGTCCATATCAAACAGGAGGGGGGTGAGGTACATATTAATTCCTCAGTGGAACATTTTCTCTATATGGACTATTGGTCCCAAGTACTATTTTCTCATATCCATTATTATTGCTACACCTCAGAAGTACTAGTATGTGTTTTAAGTTTAATAATAATTATAATAAATTGTGGTATATTGTTTCATACTCATTGTACAACTCAAGTTTCATAACATCATACGACTTGTCTGCCATCATATCACTGTTGTTGTTTTTTTGGCCATATATACTCATGATACTGACTGGGGCATTAGTGATAGTCTGTGTTGGGTTTTGAACCTCCTTGCGATAGAGAGATCTGTGACTCCACCCGGCGCCGCAACCATTCTGCCACTGAGCAGGGATATGCTAATTAATGGGTAAATCTGTGTGAATGTTATTTCATATAGTCTGTTACATGAATCTTTTTCAAATTGTATGAATTCTATTTTGTACTTAGTACCACTTAGTATCAGCAACTGTCATTCTGCATCAGTTCGTACACATGTCACCTCAGCCCACTTCGACTTTATTTCCGTGAAGTGGAGAATGTATACTTTAATCAAATTACGAATGTGAGTTATGTGACCGACGAGTTTTATATTAGTAGTGAAAATTTTGATTCTGGGTTATGAGAAGCTTCTTTGTTTTTCGATCGGTATATAGACAGGTATGGGTAATCATGTTGATAATCTACCTGGGCGGGGTACAGGCTGGCAGTGGATGCTGGCTACATGGTTGCACCTGGAATTTCTGTTCCAGCAGGTACAGGTGTACTGATAAATTCCAGCACCTGAATACTTCAAAGCCCAGACAGGAAGCAGACGATTATGGAATTATCAGCTAATCTAATTATAGTGGGAGGGAAGGTTTGAACCTGGGGGGAAGGGTATAGCAGCAGCGTATACAGCATCTACTTCCTGTTTGTACAGACTCACCCTGTGAGTGCTGCCCTCTGGTGGCAATCTTCCTCATCCTGTAATTGTGTACCTTTCAGCATGTTCAGCAGGATTTCTTCGCAATTCTTCTTCCTGGCCCGGAGCAACAAGACTGAAATATTCTCCTGAAATATTTTGTGATGAGTTATCGTTGCAGAAACTTTTGCGTATTCTCTTCAGACTGTTCAATGAAGACAGAGTAATAACTTTATGGCAAGTTCTGTTGTTTGGTGGTATTTAAAATATCATGTTCGGTATTAGACAAACAATGCAATCAGTGTATGCATGTGTTTTTTGCCGTTTGATGGACCAAACCTTTTAGGCATGTACATCCCTACATAATTTATTTCACGAGAGAATGCTCTTAATATTTGACATATTTGATAAATGGCATTGTAAATCGGAAGGGCGCGACAATTTACATTCAGTTATAACTGCGTGTGTGTGGAGGAGGGGGGGGGTGGACATGTCTTGTATTACTTTATTAACTAATACCAATTCATTTAACCTGTAACTTGGGCAGTTTTACTTGCTGCCAGCACAGATACATGAAAAGTGTTAACTGAACCCATTGGCTGAAGATTTTTCACCATAATTGCTTTGTATGCAAAACAATAGGGCCGTTTCATATCGCATGTGTTGTACGATGTGTCAATTATATGTACATTTACCACCTAGCTGGGACAAGTGTGTCGTGTGTGTATGTGGTACTGTGATTGGCAGCAGAACTGTTACCATGGCAGTTTTACCCAGATAGATAGATTAAAACAATGTATCATCAACCACAGAGGTTGCTCTAGTACAGCAAGATTATGCATAAACTTACCCATTTAGGTGATCACATATTACTGTATAACATGTATAACTTAATGCCATTTTAAGTATGATTATTGCACGTGTAAGATGACCGTAGATATTTCTTGAACGGGCCTAGAGAATACAACAGGAGACCTAATATCTTTTAAATGTTCATCAAGCGAGTTCCATAAAGTAGGACCAACAGGTAATATACCCTTTTTTACTACATTTATCTAGCCCAAACTGGCCTAACATGAGACAAGATTCTAGTGTAAACTGTAATGACTATGCACTTCAAGTTCATGATTGGTTAAAAATTGTTAACAATCGACTAGGAAGGTTTTCATTAATAAATTTGAACACGAAAATACCCAACTGATGTATAGCTCTGTCCTGAAGTTACCTATTAAGTAAAAGTTTAAAAGGTAAAACCTATGCATATCACATTATGATTAAACATTAAAAGAACTAGCAGAAGAACTAGCAAGTGTGTCAGATGTAAAAATGAGATAAGGAGAAGGTCTCAGTAAGATTTGGAAACTGAAATGACATTTTCCAGTGATGACTAAAGAGAGGATACCTGGAATACAACTGACATTCCTGGCTTCACAGCAATCGAGGACGTCAGTGCAGTTGCGTCGCGGGACTGTTGCAGTGCTGACTGTGTAGTGGAATAACAATTAAGGATTGGCAATCCTATTGCTTATTAATAGTCACTGAGGAAACTACCAATCCTTAGAACTCTCTTTGGATTTGGAAGATATATCCTACATTTATACTGTGGTGTTGTGTACAGTGGTCCCTGCGTTTTAAGACCAGCCATTCAGCCAGAAATATATGGTCTAAAATTGCTGGTGGTCTTAAAATGGAGGGATATTTAAAATTGAAAATATCTCCGAGCGGTGTCACGGATGGCTGTTCATAAATGGGAGGATTCTTGTTCCTGGGTTAGAGTATCGGATAGTATCTTGAGTTTATTAAGACCCCTTTTTTTTGGGGGGGGGGGGGGGAAAGCAAGAAACTGTGACTGTGTGTCAGGTGGTACAAGGTACAACAGCACACTAAATCACAATTTGGACCAGAGTAGACGATCTAAGAATCAAGAGTGATATTAACGTACAGGGATTAAGTGGGGTGGACTATTGATTGCACGGCTTTAATCTGTCTCCATCAAGTCCACAGACTGTCCAGTTTGGTTGTTAGTAGCTAGCGGAGACCCTAGAGAAACATCATTATCTGCATTCAGCATAAAGGGTCAAGGCTAGATGTACATTACTGCCCATCAGTAAAAACTTAAGAAATTGATTTTGTGTTATATAAACATGATATGATAAATAACTACCAGTATTCATTATTGCATAGAAAATAGATGGGAATTATATACAGTATGTACACGTTTTCCTTGCTGTGTACTAAATAACACATATACACACTACTTTGTTTTTTTTTTGAAAAAAGCTATTTGAACCTTAGTGTGGAGTATCTTATACGGTGTCTGTTCTGATTTGTGCTCTAGTGGCCGTCAGTCAGAGTTCGGGACTCTGATTTAACCGGCAGGTTAGGAGCCAGTGGGGCTGAGAGGTGGACCCCGGACTGGCCCCCAGTTAGCTTTATGTCAAGATAAGGGGGCTTACCCAGATCACAGCCCTAGCTGTCCATCCTGAGTACAGATCCTTGAAAAGCCGTCTTTCCCCATCATTGGCTGTCTAGTGTGGGTGCAGACATCTCTCTGATGTGGGCCAGACCTCCATCCAGTGTAGGGCATCTAACTCAATGAGCTGGGCTCTCTCCTAGATGAACATGTGCACACTATACATGTAGGCCCAAGGCATTGTCAGAAAAACCCTTAACAAACCATTATAGTAATAATAAAGGAATAAGGCAAATAAACTGGTACTGCCAAGGATGATTTCTTTATGGCAGTAATAATGGCACTAAAGTAATGCTAATATTCACATATTACTAATATTAATATTATGTACTCATTTGAGGTCAGTACAGGACAATGTATACTGGTACATATTACTACCAAATTCGTTTCGACGGTAGTACCTGCATTTTAAGACCACCCTTTGAGCCAGAAAAATATGATCCCAACTTGAAGGTGATCGTAGAATTTATATGGAAAATATAACGGTAGTGGCACTGATGATGCGTCTTAGAATAGAGGGAAGTCTTAAAATGGAATAGTCTTAAATTGGAGGGACAACTGTATTAAGTTCCCATACCCTAAAAAAGTGCTCATTGTAATTTCTGTAGGCCTTTGAGTGGTATCCCAGCCGGGTCTTAGGTGATTGGGCAAAACTGCTAGTAACTTCAATCGTAAGCATTAGTTTCCTAAAGTAAAAGTGAACATAATACACATGTTTACATGTTTAGGCTGTATTTCTTTGTAACATACTTTGTTGAACATCTTGTAATCATGTTCTTTACTGCAGAAATCATTCACCAGCATGACCTGATTGACCGCGGGCCTGATCTTACGACCTACACATGCCACAAGGGGCTTCTTGTGCTCGCCATGTGTACCCTAAACCCTGTTTGCCAGTGCTCGGTACCGCGCTGCCAGCATTATCTTTGCTTTTCCAGCTTGATGTCATCTTGCAGTACAGGGCCTGGTTTGTGGCAGGCTCTTAAGTCTAATACTCATCTTAAAACATGGAAAAGATAATGATGTGCCACGGTGATTGTCAAACTCGAGTTCATTTAAGTTTTAGAACAAAATAAAACCTGTCCCTATAAAACTAACGTGACTGTTTTTGACCTCTCCAGAACGATTGTCCCGTGGAAGGTATTCCGGCAGACACTGTGTGAGGTCCACTCTATTAGTTCCCCATTGGAAGCCATGGCGCTCAAATCCACCATTGACCTCACCTGCAATGATTATATCAGCTGCTTTGAGTTTGACGTCTTCACAAGGTATGGGATAGATATGCAGAGATGAAGGTGCTGGACAGTTTATAATGAAGTTCTTGCTGGAGTGTATACGATTCGTATCTATATAGAACATATGTTCTCCATTCCAAATATATAGCTCTTTTGGGATTGTTGCTGCAAATATTTATAATATAAATTATGTGCATCTGATAAGAATGGGATCTGTCAGTTTGCCCCATGAGTAATAAAAGATGCATTATGCCTGAGGTAGATATAAATATTGTCATTAATAATGACAAAAGGTGCATCTTCTACAACCCTGCATCAAACATTATTCAACGGCAAAATGTAATGTAACATTGCACTTTTTCAAAGTTAGGCCGTGTGCAATTTTCTAATGAAGTTCAGCGTATGAATACGTATGTCGCCCAGCCTCTGTTGTAAATAAATTGCTGTATATAATCCGGATTCCTACTTTGCACTGCAGGTTATTCCAGCCATGGTGCAACTTGTTACGCAACTGGAACGTACTCGCGGTCACTCATCCAGGCTACGTGGCTTTTCTCACATATGACGAGGTGAAAGCGAGGCTGCAGAAATACATCAACAAACCTGGC
>JAAUYG010136634.1_pt1 | contig 13054 bp, 13 predicted proteins | sample 7278091 | NCBI WGS metagenome assembly JAAUYG01 (sample SAMN14350201, study PRJNA611818) | marine sediment metagenome | isolation source: surface marine sediment (0.6m) | place: French Polynesia: Moorea | collected 2018-08
AATCAAAAGAATTTGTATTATTGGGTAACCAGTGTTGCAACGGGTATGAAAATACGTGTTTTACACTTTCATTAAAAAGTAGAGACAAACTTTCAGTTTCCGTGAAAAAGATAAGACTGGCTATCTTTATTTCTCCACACCTCTACTTTTTCACGCAACATAAGCTATTGGGTCATTTCATGCGAATGTCTGAAAGTCATCATCTAAACTTCATTTGGTAAGGAAGATGATTCTCTTATGTTACTTTAATCCTGCAGATGATACGTGTAGGTGATACTAGCTGATTAGCAAGGACCCTGAGCCTCGTTTTTGTTTTTCAAAATGCTGAACTTTTCAAGTTTACCTATTTGGATTTTGTTTTCACATGGGGCTCTATGGGAGAGGAAATTTCAAAATTCTAGTCCTCCTACAGTTATTATTCTTTTTTTAAACATGTTCTCTTCATTTTTCACTATGACAGTCATCAAAAAAAGTATTGATAGAAAGTCTGAAATTTCAGATGTTTTAAAAATGATTGAAATGTTAGTTAACACATGGCCCTATGGGGATGAGAATTTCAAATCACTACTCCGCCTACAGTTTTGCTTCTTTTGGAATCATTTTTTCTACATGTCTTCTGTGACAGTCGTCACAAAAGTTACTTATAGAAATGTTGAAGTTTCAAATGTAATTTTTTAAAAGAAAGATTGAGGTCTTCCGTAACATAGGACCCTATGATGGTGAAAACTCAAAATGCTACTACTCCTGAGGTTATGTGAAGATTTTTCAACCAAACATTTTTCTACATCTTCCCTATGACAGATTTCACGAACGTTACTTTTCACACAGCCCGAGTTACAAGGACTTAATTACTATTATGACATACATCAATATTAAAGAAAACGAATATAAATTCATGTTTTGATTAAGAAAATTAGAGTTGTCAGTCTCGGGCATCTTTGTTGATTTCATGGATTTATGGCTGTTAAAATGTATTTCATCCGAGTTCTTTCGATCACATGCCACTGTTATTTATTTTATTTTGGTTTGGTTTGGGTTTTTTTTTCTTTGTTTTTTACTAGCTTGTTGTGATAAATAAATATTTGACCATATGTTATGAATACGAACATCAGGAAAGGTATTTTATGGTTTTAACCTATATTAGAGTGCTTATATTTGGCTGGGCTGTTGAATTAATTTTGCCCTTTTACTCTCGGCATAGGTCAGCATTCATACTTCTTTATAACTTGACGACCAAAACGAAGCATTTAGTCGATTTGGAAACACAAACATCATCAAAGAATTCGGACTATATTTAGATTGAGACCTCGTTTTATTTTTAAAAACCAAAGGAATCGATTTTTGTAAACATCCATGCAGGCACCCAGCTTTGGAGAAGGTGAGCAGCAACAGGATTTAATAAATGACATTTGTAACATGATAATTGAAAAAATCCTGCCTGTGATAGTGAAAAAAAATTAAATCGGTTGTCGAAAGGTCTTGTGTGAAGAAACTTCACTACATCGAAGATCAAATAACCACAAATCAAGTGGTACCAAAAATTGATCAAGATCGACTTGAACAATGCTCATGCAACGAGAACATCAGGGTAATTGGACAGACAGAAGATGATGGAGAGGGTGAGAATTCTTTAATAACTGCGATCACTGCACTCTGTGTAGCCATTGGTGTCGAAATTAAGGAACTGGACGTCAGTGTGATCCACAGGCTTGGAACGGCTACTGGAGGTAAAAACCAAACTGCCCTTACTCGTTTCTCCAGTAAACGGGAAGCAATTCTTGAAAAATAAGAAGAAACTGAAGTATTGTGAGAAGATCAGGACCAGCCCCTTTTCGAAGACAAGGTTATCATCAGTGATGACCTGCAAGAGTGCTGAAAATTTTATCATGAATGGAGAGTGTGCTAACGATATATCACAGGTTAGACCAACAACTAAAATCGGAACTGCTGTTGATTATTGTGTTGAGACAGCATCCTTGATTCCCCGAGTTTCCCAGTTTGAGATTTTGGTCCAATCTTTTCAGATATGCATTGTTAAGAATCATTAGAATTAAAGGAAAGATACCACATCAGATAAACAGAGGTAAAAAATACATGACATGTAGTAACAGAAACTCACAGTAAAAAGCTGCTCCCAAAATTAAATGGGAGGATTTGAAGCAGAAATATGTTAGTAACTTACCTGCTGAGAAAATTGAAGAGGTAAAGAGAAAAATATTTGACGAGGATGTATTTGTCCCAAGACCTGAGTGTAATAAGCACAAGTATATTCCAACTATTGAGGATATTCAATAAAAATGCAACTGTTACTTATGGAAGAAAGAATGATGGCACTAATAGGTACCAAGGTAAAATGTTTATTAAGCATTACAGCAAGGTTTGCAACACAAGAAAGAAAGTATATTGTGCAGCGCATAATAAATTTAGATGTGAAAAAAAATCTGTTAACCATGTAGCAATGGTCAGAAAGAGTAAAGCTTATAAAAGAAGTAAGGATACATAATGCAAACATTAAGAAGGAAATGCGTTAGAAGTTACGAGAAATGAAGTGCAACACAACAACGGAATATTGGGCTTTAAAAAACAGAATAAGGATGTTCCAGTCCCTGTCAAAAGATTATATGATTATTTCTCAACACTTGTATCTGCTGAGGATACTAGAAGTAGTGAGAACTATAACCAAGAAACAAATGAACATGGGTATGATACCTTGCATCTGGATAGAATCATAAGTGATGATGAGATTAGGAAATATGTCAGAAATCAGAAGAACAATAAAGCACAAGGTTGTGATAAGATATTGAATGAATATATAAAGTTAACTACTGATGTAATGCTACCAGTTTATCGATATTTGTTTAATAACGTATTAGAGACTGGATTGATTCCTGATGAGTGGACTATAGGTATGATTGTGCCAATTTATAAGTATAAAGGGTGTGTTATGGGACCTAATAACTATAGAGAAATTACTTTACTGAGGTGTGTCGATAAACTTTTACTAGTATTGTATATTAATTCAAGATTAGAGGAATTCGTGGAAAGTAATGATCTTTTAAGTGAAATGTAAGTGGGTTTAGAAAAGGATATTTCACATTAGATCACAGTTTTCTATTAAAGGGCCTTATAGACTTGTTTTGGAAAGAAATGTTTGCAGCTTTTGTCGATTATATGAGAAGGCGTTTGAATACAAAGACATCATTTATGGAAAAAGTTGGTATACATAGGTATTGATCACCATAGTAAGTTATTTCGAGTTATTATGAATACTTATCAAAATACTAAATCTTGTGTTGTGGTTAACAGTGTCCAGTCAGATTATTTTATGTGTACTGTGGGTGTCCACCAAGGTGAAAACTTGTCCCCTTTGCTGGTTTCCATTTTTTAAATGACTTGGAACATTTTTTTCATATTAAATGGTAATACCAGTTTAAAATTAGACCCTGGCATATGTACTAAGTATTTACAGTTATATGTGTTGATGTATGCAGATGATACGGTATTATTGGCTAACACTAGTGAATGACTTCAGAAAGGGTTGAATGACCTGCAGAAATATTGTGACCTGTGGGGCATAAAGGTCAATGAACAGAAAATAGAAATTGTTATCTTTAGCCAAGCAAGAACAAAGAAAGTGCTAACAATGTCAAGTTTTATTATAAAAACAGTGAGTTGAACATTCTTGACAATTTTAAATATCTAGGTATACTGTTTGCAAAGAATGGATTTTTTTTACAAGCAAGAAAGGCAGTATTGTCACATAGTTAATAAGCATAGCTTTTTATATATTTGATCATACGATTGGCCTGGTGTTAACATATGGGTGTGAGATTTTGGGTTATGAAAACTGTACAATGCTTGAACGCTTGCATCTGATATTTTGTAAATATCTTTTAGGTTTTAAGTCATCACAACCGTCTGCAATGGTTTATGGTGCACTGGGGAGATAACCCATTAGTATAACCATCAAGGTGTGAATGCTTGTGTTCTGGTAGAAGTTGATTATGGGTAAGGAAATTAAGTTGTCTACTAGAATGTACCATATTCTCTACAATTTATTTATACAAAATAAGTATGTTTCACCATGGCTGGTATTTATAAAGTCCACCTTGGATGAATGTGGATTACGAAATATTTGGCACGGTTATCAACTTTGTCCTTAAATTGTAAAGTAGAATGGTTATAGAGAGAGCAGTTCCCAGGACTTTAGTTGATCAATTTACACAGCAGTGGTCCGAGGAAATGAGACGCTCTAGCAAGTGTGATGTATATAGAGAATTTAAAGCGGAACTTAAACGTGAGTCATATTTAACTGATTTGTCAAAGCTTTCTGCTAGATGTCTATGTAAATATAGGATATGTAATCACAGACTATTAATTGAAACTGGGACATATATAAAGCTGGAAAGAAACAGAAGGATCTGTAACCTTTTTGATGATGGTGATTTATGAGATGAGTTCACTATTTGCTTGTGTGTAAAGACAAAGGTTTATTGCATCTTAAAAGACAACTCCTGCCAAAATTTTACCGTTAGAATTCAAGTATGTTTAAGTACATTACCTTAATGGGGGAGATATCAAATAAAAACAAGCTGTCAAGGCTAGGGAGTGCATTCTGTAAAGAAATTATTATAAATGTGACGCAATAATACCACAGCACTATTATAGGTATATATTTGTAACCTTATCTGCTGTACTCCAAACCCAGTTATGGTTCCTGAGGCAAATAAATTCCTATATTCCTGTATTCCTGGACTTGTAATAATGGCCAACCAGTTATTCATATACATCTCTCTGCCTTTCTCTTTAATCCCTTGTGTTGTCCTATTTGGGGGTATGTTGACCCTTGTATTGTGTGTATATGGATTTTACCCATATTGCAGAGCATTTTGTTTGAAATTAATTTTGTTTGAAAGCCATAATGTTTAAACCAGAAGTTTGATTCATTCATATATGCCAAACTTTGAATTCTATTTAAATGTTGTTGAAACTGAGAATCAATTCTGCTCATAGATCTTGTTCAGTAGCAAATACTGACCAAATCCACAAAGAACATGTTTTGCCTGATTTAGCAATGTTCTTTAGTTTAATAACTACAAAATTATGACGTATCTGAGCCAAAAAACAAACCACCTTGATATTCAATATTTCCTGTGGAACTTAGTAAAAGGAGACAAACATTAATATGCGCCCAGCTACAGCAAGTTACATGCAAATTCAGTGTTGGCTATATGCGAATGGCATGCTTTTGCTCCCCAACCAACAAAATTTTACAAATGAGGCTAGACCATGTAAACTGTATTGTATGAAATGAAAGCTTAATATTAACTGCTCTGAAGTAATTACTATGCAAATAACAACTAATACACAGAAACACATTTTCAGTGTCAATACTTCAGTGTCAGAGTACATATATAGCTAACATTTATCACATATATGGTAACCTGAAATGAGGATATTCCACACTAACACAAAAAGTCAAAATACATTGTTCATGATGTTTAAGTCTTCCTACTTCATAAACATTCAAGATTACCCAGCCAGCTCTTCAACGAATTAATAAAGCCAACCCTATCACATGACAGTCACGTGTGGGTACAAGGTCTACTTTTCAAATAATGTTCTAAATATGCAAACGTTTGAGTATGTATCACTACAAAGCCAATTTTGCAAATAAGTACCAGGAATCTGGTACCGATGGTTTCCAACTAAGTAATATGTGGTGAACTTCGTACTACCCTATCTCAATAACAATATCAACCAAACTGTCCAATACTGGCTTCGTCTACATAACCACAGCAGTAACATTTTCAAAAACTGCCAAATTTGCGACCAGAACCTTGATGCAAAAGAGAAAACTGGAACTGGTTACTGTCACCTGAAAGCTAGCACAGCTATCACCAAAGACCAGAACTGACTTATTACTCGGCATCAACCCCATAACACATTCGAAAGGCAATCATAAAGAACACTTCTTCAAAACTATAAAGGGACCCAAATGCAAAACCGAAGATGGAGGAAAAGGGGAACAAGTCAAGAAAAATACTAACTGGAAAATTATTTAAAGGTCAACATACCACACAAAAGTCGAAGGCATTGCATTCTGCCATTCACTTGACATAGAATAGTGATAATATGACAGAAGTCACCCAATATCAGAGCCAGTTAGAATATACAGATAATGTTCCAGTGGGAAAATAGATGACGTGGAACACCTCCTCCGTTGCTAATGCCGTTCCGTCATTTGGGGACATTATATGTGTGCAAAATGGCCTCTGTAAGCCGCATATCAGTCACGCCAGCAGAGGTGTTCAGTGTCCCAGGGAGGAGAGATCGGAGGAGAGATCGTAAATCTGTTTTGCGTTTTGACTGAAAAAACAATCAATTAATCAATCATTAGATTTTCCACAACTGTGCTCATGGCACAGGACAATGTTATAACTAGTGTGAAAAAGATGCGTTTTCAAAAAGGATTTGAAAATGTTAACCGAAGGTGCAGCCCTGATTTCCTAGGGCAGATGATTACACAGGTGAGGTGCTGCTACAGAAAAGGCACGATCACCCCAGCGCTGCTTGTATCATTTAACATTAAGTTTCAGCGCATCCCTGCTCGATGTATGTATTGAAGAAGCAAAGACTAAAACAATTTACTTATCTCGAATCTTAAATACACCTTAGCTAGAACTATTCTAAGAACTGAGCATGGCAGCAGACGGGTGACTCCAACCAACTTAGCCTCTTGTCCCCGCAAAATTTAGCTACCTTAGTTCTTAATTGGTTAAATATTTCCCGTTCACCATTCATCCTTGACAGATCAATCAAGCAACATTCATTATCAAAAAGTCAAGCAAACAGCACCATTCCTCTCCCACAACAAAACGGAGATCCAATCGGATATATTCCTATGGTATATGGCACAATCTAGCACAGCACCCTGACACCAACAACCAACCCTACTACGGTATCCCAGATGGTAGTGCAAACCATTCACTGTTCCCGCTGGTGGCCTCACACGGCATTGGATTCGCCACAGCCAACCAACAACCACCTTGTATCTTCAAAAGCAGCATTATGCCACTTCACCAAACAGCATGCAACGAACTGCATGCTAACCCGACCAGTGCAGATTACTGCATGCTAACCCGACCAGTGGCAGATCCTTCAGTAAGGATTCCGGCACTCCCCCCTGCAGAACCGAACTTTGTTCACTACTCCTTGACCCCAGATCAAGCAAACCAACTGAATAACAGGTAAACCGAGTATCCGGTGGACCCAGGAACACTCCTGGTGGTGCCAGGAATCAACCCACCCAGACAGTCCTCGCTCCATGCCCCTCGTCGTCCAAACAACATGGCGAGCAACATCCTCTGATTACACACAGGAAATAATCCAAATGACTGTAGTAAACCCTACCCATACCAAACAACCAAATTTAAGCTCACGTTTATTTTCAGGCTTCAACCCATGTACAAGGAGGAACCTCACATTAATCTGACACTGTGACAAGAGCACATTTAAGTGTTAACCTGCTCACTACAGTGAAAACCTTGCCTTTCACGGCAAGGATATTATACCCTACTACCACACTGAGGGGTCACAAAAAACTAATCAGAACACCATGTGACTTGCAATAAGGGCTACATCGACGTTCTCCCCATACTCCCCCAATATATCATGTATCTGCACATTTCAGTATTGCCTTATGCTCAAAAATTAGATCACGATTTACAACTGTTATCTCTGCAGCCGTGCCAAGTACAGTTCACCCCAACCGGAACAACGAAAGTCCCCAGACAATCCCTATCAGGTTTTTGAGTCAGAGCAACTTCCCTGACCACTGTCTTGTGATATGGAACCGGGCGATTTGGATTCTTCTGACTGACCTCGTCCTGAAGAACGATTCCAGATATAGCGTCTTCCAAATTCCTAGGCCAAACCAAAGACAGACAATGGTACATCAACAACCTCAGTGGAATGTTTTGTGTTCATATAATTCAGCACATTCTATCTGTTTTCTGGAACCTCCAGCCTGATTTCTTCTCTGTCAATGACTCTAGACCGAATATTACCAAGACCACACCATGTTTGCTTAACTCAATTCAACTGCAGGCCTAGCCAATCCCCCAAACTGCCCGGGACCAAAACCAGCCGCATTAACGCTAGAAATGAACCAACTGACCAGCACCTAGAGCCAGAGTAATTTCAAAAAACTCAAAAGACCTACGCCTTTCTGTCCTGTCATCTGCGACTGAAGTAACCTGATCAGAACAAATGCCAGGGAAATGTGACCCCTCCGCACTGACTCTGTCCAAATGGCCAGTTCCAGTAGAAATATCATACATAACCCCAGCATCTCGTGACTGAATTAGACCTGTGGACGGCTGGGTGAAATGTCGGCCTTTCCGTTTGCCCCTCCGATGTTTTGATGGCTTATGTTTTCCTAACCTGCCTGGTCTTAGGGTTTGGGGACCGACTTCGAGGATGATTAGTTGGACGGCTTCTATAAAAATGGCTTGGCTTGTCCTCTGACCTCGACTGAACTTCTGCACAATACCTAAACGTGTGGATAAACCTGATATGATCTTTGTCTACTCTTTCGAATTATAGCATGCCTTACAGGATGATTTCGGCTGTGATTCCTTCGCTGCACAGATTGCAAAGTTGCTCTCGTCTATTGACCCGTCCATAAAAGTAGCTTGTCTGGCAGTTTTTGAAAATTTGTGGTTAAGCACCCTCTATTCCCAAAGTTAGTGTCACTACATGGCCAGATGTGCAGCCTTTTGACTGTGTGTCAAACGGATGTGAGGGCAACATTCTCAAACAAGAATATGATAAGAACGTTAAGCAAAAACAGCTTCAAGCCAAACAGAGACAGAAGCTGAAATCTTGGAAGCAAATCTAAGGCTAGAAAAACAGCGTCATGATGATGATTTGTAACCCTCTAAACAGGAGTTTGAAAGATTGTAGGAAGAACTCAATATAAAAAGGAGCGGGCAATGAGTCAATCCAAGTCTGAAGTTGGCACTAGATCAGTGACCGCATCATCTTTGAGAGACAGCATATGGCTCCCAGGACCTCCATTCTTGCATCATCAGATTTTACCCAGCTCGGAAATGTTAAACCTTGTCGAACCGGATACAAACACAGAGTTGCACTCTGAAGTGAAGACTCTTGTGATTCACGTAGTGTACAAAGCTCTTTGAACGCACAGGTTCGAGCGATTCACAACTTGGGATGGACTTTTTTATGCTGTTGAGACACGTTAGCCAGTTTCCATACACCGCGGACTGACTACTATGGTTGAAAAAACCCGGTCAACTGGAAGAATGTGTACCTTTTTCTTCAAATGTGTCCAGCAGGAAATGTATCCAGAAAAGATGAAACATCTTCAAAAGGGTAAACTTCTTACAAAATCCAGTCCAATATAAAATCTGGACCCCATGCTGGTGGCGGATGGCTTAGTAGGTGCTGTCTCAACTGTTTGAAAGACAACTTGAACATACTCAACCCTATTATTATCCCTGGGCTACACCAAGTTGGCACGTCATTGGTACGTCATTCTCATGTAAAGGTCCACCATCAAGGTCGAGGGGGGGAGGGCGTGAATCAGGCTTATAGTCAGCTATCAACCACTCATGGTCATATCACTGACTGCAAGTTGGATTCGGTGGTGTATGCAGGTGTATGCGTTGTGATTTAATGTGGACCTGTCTTGTTTGGGCCGAACGATCTATGCCCGACAATTTTTGGGTGCCAAGCCACCGATTCAATTCCACCACAGGTGAGCAGAAAGGAATCACTCAGACCATTTATACTGACTCCAACTGACCAGGAGAGTGTTAGAATCCATGCTCACACGCCTTCCGTCGCAGGCACCAACGCATAAGGTCTTAACAACCGTGATGGTAGAGGTAGCTGCTATCATAAACTCGCGTCCTTTAGTTGTGATGTCTGTAGACCCATAATAGCTATTGCTGTTGGCACCTTCAATGCTTCTGACGCAAGGACTTGATCAACTTCATGCTCCATTGCACGCAAGGAATCAGAAGGATTTATACAAACCCCAATGGCGACGGGTGCAAATCCTCACTAACGAAGTTTGGAAAAAGTGGACGTCTGAATATCTCCACACATTGCAGTCAAGATGTAAGTGGCCGAGTCCACAACCCAACCTGAAACAAGGCGACGCGGTGCCCCTTTGCAACAGGGGCATGATCCACAGCAAGTGGCCCATGGGAGTTGTGGAAAGTGTCTTGCAGGGTCGCGATGGGGGTACAAAGAGAGTTATCCCCCCAGTGTGAAAAGACTGGAAGGTCTACACACGTCCCGTGCACGAAGTTGTTCTTCTGTTGAAAAGTGATTAACAGTGATGCACTGTTGAACAGTGATGAACAGTGAACCAATTGTGTGTGATGTTTAGCATCACATGGGGGAGAGGTGCTGGCACACAAGGTGCAGTGTGAACTCTTCAGAGAGTGCCATGGTCTGTTACGACAACTGGTTGCATACAAGCAAACAAACATGAAAGACGAGGTCACAACGAAACTGGAAAACTATGGTGTAAGGAACTTTGAATGAGAAGTTATCAACGCTTTGTTCGGTACTAAGTAACTGATCCCTTTGATTCTTTCCCTTTTAGTCTTTTACCATACATACAAACGCAAGCCACTTGTCACCACTGGTCACTGCACATGTTGTACAGGCTATGCACAGGCAGTGTGGTACCCAAAACGAGAATAAACAAATGTCCTCTACATCGTGACGTCGCTTTCGGTTTTCTGGTGTATGTAGAAGAGCTGACCAGCTCCTTCCTCTTGCCGGACATTAGAGTTTGCAGTGTTGGCATCCCTGTGCAGAGTTGTCAAAATGCTATGCTTTGCAAGAGTTTCATTTGTTTCATTTGAAACCTGGTTTGCTTGCCACTTGTGCGGCTCATCTGTCAAACTAGCAAGTCCTAATACCCATTCTTAAGTGTTCTCAGCAACTCACCAAGCTGATCACTCTGATTTCCCTGCATATACAACATTCTTTCTCTCTGACAAGTTCCCTATGCTTCTCAACGTGATCGTCGATCAAAGACAACACCTGTCTTTCCAACGAATCATGCCAGTGTATCAACCCCAGCTACCATGTCATGAAGAGAGGAGTCATCACTAGAAGCTTGAGCAGCCTGCTTCTGGCGTTCATCACAAATCAAGGCACCTGTCTGTGTTAATGTATGCCAGTGGCCTCAATGAGAGGAGATCTGATGAATGTCAGCTATAGTGAGAGGACCTACTGAGAGGGTCGGAATCTCTCAAAGCAACCAAGTGCTTCTGCTGACACTTTACCAACATGTTTCATTCTTATTAATTCCTTCACACTAGTCGTGTTCACATTCACATACTCAACCATGATGACTATTAATGCTTAACAATCAATGTCTGCCAAATTCTGTCACAAAATTCCCTGTCCTGGATATAAAATACCTAAATAACTATCCAGACACAGGAGCCTGCTAATATAAAACAGGGCCAGGAATGGCTATCCATTCGAATAAACCCACAGTGTTTTGAATTTGGCATAGTTTGATCGTCCACATGAAATATGTTAAGTTGCACATCATGCACCAATTATCGATCACACTAACCCAATTGATCCAATATGCACAACCACACATTTGGAAATTTACGAGACTAGTGCGATAAGTTAAAAAATGATATCCCTAACCTTCAATCAAATTGAACAGCTTTGCTTCACTGTCCTAAGCCAGTGAATTACGCTGAGGCGTGCAACAGCTGCTAACACATCAGTGACCCATCCGAATTGTGCTATGCCTGCAAATGGCGATATCGCTCAACGCAAAAACAAATATGGTTTCATAATCCAGCGACAACCCAACAAATATGCAATACAAGCAAAGTATAGAGCTAATCAATTGTAAAATATGTGTCTATAGTGCCATATTTCAACAAACATGAATGTGGCTGGACCCCCTAAATAAGGAAAAATATTCAACACAAATGTCTGTCTAACGCCTATCTTGAAATAACGAATAACCTAAACCAGCTCCCGTCCCGTTAAAAAAAATCGCAGCGAGTCAATAGGCTTAGATTCTGTTCCATATGGAAAGAAATAACCGCTTCCTGACATTAATGAAGTGCTGTGCCGTTATTTAGGAACATCCCATATGTGCAAAGTGGTCTCTGCAAGCCTCATGGCAGCAGAGGTGCGTTGGTTACGTTCTGTGTCCCACGGAGGAGAGATTGGAGCTGCGTTCAGACCAACGAACACAGCGAACGTTTGCTGGAACGTTTGCTCTGTTTGCTGTACTGAACAACTGTTCACAGCGAACATTTGCTGAATGGAAGCAAACAACAAATCGGTGTGTCTGCTAAACTGAACAAAGGGGGCGGTGCCCATAAGGTTTTTTACTCAAGGCTACACCATGGCATTACTGTATTTGTCTCAAGCGGTTGCCATATTGATTTCTTTCTCTTCTGTTCTTATTTCTATGGGGTTTTTCCCAATGGTTGATTTGCATTACCAGTTGACTGCACGCTGGCAGGTTCATTACTTTCTATTTTATGAATGTATAATGATGTGTCCATACCATTTTGGGTAGTTGGGTGAGTTTGTATTGTGCTTGAATCACCCCAATTGCTAGCAATTTCTTGACATGCTGCAGAACCATAGCATGACCTATTGCTAGACGCACCGCCCCCGTGTAGCACAGTGGTTAGAGCGTCCGCTCGGGGTGCGGGAGGCCGGGGTTCCATCCCCGACCACGTCACACCAAAGACGTTAAAAACTGGGAGGTTCACGCTTCTCAGCTTGGCGCTTGGCATTAATGAGTTAGACAACCGACTGGGCGGCTCGGAGTCAGTATAAATAGTCTGAGTGATTCCTTTCTGCTAACCTGTGGCGGAATTGAATCGGTGCCTTGGCACCCTAAAATAGTCGGGCGTAGATCGTTTGGCCCAAACAAGACAGGCCCACATTAAATCGCCAAGAATACACCTGCATACACCACCGAATTCAACTTGCAGTCGGTGATATGACCATGAGTGGTTGA
>JAAUYG010152277.1_pt1 | contig 13053 bp, 13 predicted proteins | sample 7278091 | NCBI WGS metagenome assembly JAAUYG01 (sample SAMN14350201, study PRJNA611818) | marine sediment metagenome | isolation source: surface marine sediment (0.6m) | place: French Polynesia: Moorea | collected 2018-08
AAAAGATTGAGATTCTTGGCGTGTGTCATCGTTCCCAATCAAAAGCAGGCAGCGGTCACAAGGCACAATGGATTTGTTCGTTGTAAAAGAAAAAAAAACATATCAGGGCAAAGAATCAGGGAAAAGAAGCAGCAAAGAAAAGTTTTCGTTTGCGCTCATTTTCCAGAAGACGCGCACTCGCACTCTCTTGATTTCTGAGAATGAAGATAGGTGTTCTCCGTTGCATGTCAAGATGCTATTCTTGTGGTGCCATAAAATTGAGATGCGGTTCTCTAAAAGCATCCTCGAATTCATCCTAATGCACATTTAAACGCAGCAGTAATTTACTGAAGTCGCATAAGAAACAGAAGACAATTACAGAACGTGAAGGCACTGTGAATCGGCATTCACATGAGATGGAGAAAGTTGGCTGTTGATGTCTGTGTTGAGTATATACAAGTACGCGACTGCTTTGATTCTTCTTTTTAACAGGACGAAATAAAGTCTATTTCTCTTAGAAAAGGAAACTGTGTTGGGTATTCAAAAGAAGTTTTGTTTGCTTCGCCCTCTATGAAACATTTGCACCATTCAGTTTCACATTTTGCTTCATTAGAAATACTTTAGAATGTGCATCAGGGAAATGAGGAAATTGCATGAATGCGTCAGCTAAAGTCACTGAAATTTTTATCCGAGACAACTCTTTGTACTGATCTGTACCGACGAGCAGTGGAAAGTTCAAAGGTTAAAGACTGCCCACGAAACGCCATTGCAAAAGCAGGTGATTTATCAGTTTCGAGAAGTCCTCCCTAAAGACAGGGCTAAGACAGATTTACATATGTAAATGAGTCGCTCTGTCGAATGTCCTTTGATCTACTGCTACGTTACACCAGCACATCAATTAAAGAAACAATTTCTCAAAATCTATTTGCATTTCTATCACGTGGGTTTGAAGTATCAGTACAATTTTAGTATTGCACGGCGACTCTCAGTATGCCACTGCTTACCAGTACGTACAGACAACAATAAAGAAGCGGATTTGTGGGAAACTTGGGAAAGTACTGGAAATGGTACTCACCTTCACTTCTGGTTGCGTTTGCGAGGTATGTGCGCTCCCGTCTCGTTTCTGAAAAGAAACAAACCAAATGGCTTCATTTCAACCAGAATCAGAGATGTATCTTTGGCACAAGGTAGACATGAACAAAAATGAGTGCTGCATACAAATCTTACGTTCAGCAGTACGAGAGAAAAGAGGTGAACGGATTTGTGCATCACGTGACACACACACAAAAAAATCATTTCTGTGTCTGGGTGGGCTGTTTTTATTTTTGAAATTTTCAAGGGAAACACCTTGTGGGGAGGTTGTGTTGAAAGGAAAGTGAGAAAAAACCCGAGACTTAGCCCAAATGTTCACGCATTTGATCAGACCTCACGTACAGTAATACCCCAAACTTGGTTAACCTCACATTCAAAGCAAGACAGGTGATATCACAAATACTGTCAGGACTGGAAAAGGAGGAAATTGTCTAATTATCTGGAAAAATAATGAAGCCAAATAGTTGAGGTTTTCGGATGCTGGCAGAATCCAAATTGAAAATTTACTTTTTTTTTCCTGCAAATTCAATCCATCATTCTCGTTTGCTGTTGAAAAGTCTCGAAATGCATTCTCATCCATTTGTCTCATCAAAATTTGCATAGGAAAGCAGAGCCCTATCGACCGTTGAGAAAATTATATGTTGATATCCCAGGGATGAGCCCCGGAACACAATGGAAAAATTTTCTGCTGTAGACAGCGAGTGATTGGTGGATTACCAACGACAAACAAGAGCTGTGTTTGAAAAGAGTCTACAGGCCATTGTCACAGCTACTTTGTGAAATTGAATCGCTGACAAGTTTGATAGAAATGAAAGGTCGGCAAAGTTTACCATTGTGCCTCTCTCCGAGCAATTTTTTTCGGCTTTGCGGGGATGCCAATTCCAATTTGGCAAACGGTGTGGCTCTCGTTTTGGCTTCAATATTTTCTGGGAAAATTTTGGCTATTTTTGACTCTTTCATTCAACAGCCCACAGATGATTTTCAGATGGCAATGCACGATTTGGTTGCCTACACGCGCTCCCCTGGTGGTCATCATTAATCTTACAGCCATCAACATGCACTGCTCTCTCGTGACCTCTCACGACTTTGGCGACATCTCGCGATAATTCCTAATGACAATTGTGCTTGCTTCTCACTTTTTGCAGGGATGATAGATCAAGATATGTGTCGCAGTGACATGTTCTTGCAGTTGTTGAGGGCAAGAAATAGACCAATTCAGACCAGAAAGAGTCTGTCAAACGGAAGGTGCCAACAAGCAAAACTCCCCCAAAAATAGTTGCCTTCACTTTGATGTTTACACAAACTGCAGTTGTTAGTTCCATTCTGCGTCAGTGGCTGGCACCAAGAAAATATCAATCCTTCAGAAGACGAGGAAAATCAGCTGAAAGTGCAGTTTTCAGAACATTTTACTCCCTGCTGCATTGAACAAAACTGTGGTCAGTAAAATCGAGAATTAGAATCCGTCGCATGGTACATGGGGGAAGGCAAGAAGCTCGTCTCTCTTCTGGATAATAACTGAGGCATCTTCTTTTCCCTTCGTAGTCCGCAGCATAAACATTTTCTCAGTCTGTGTGTACTTCTTATGGGTTTTGAATTGTACACGATTGGAAATGGGATTAGCTTCGCTCAAGGCCAATTAATTGGATTAACTTCCTGATTGAAGCTGGTCTGGCCATTGTTGGTTTGAAGTCGGCTGAAGGCTTAGATTGATTAAGCCAGCAGCAGCTGGAGTAGAGGAGGGGCCCATATGAAGCTTCATTAAATAAGTTTCGTGTATGCGCCAAAATATTTAATTAGAAACTTGCACTGAAGCAAATTGAATTTGCAGCAAAGCAGAAGGAATTCCATTTCGGTGTCACGAATCTGGAGGCACCAAAAATAGAAACCAGAAAAAGTTGAGCAAAGAAGACTTTCGCATCTGTTTTCGATGGAAAAGTCTGAATTTACAATTTTTTTCCGCAATTCCACTGGTCACTCTCCCAAAAAACAATTTAGGACCTAAAAGGGTCATCATTTTTCCCATGAAGGGTGATATTGTTGACGATGAAATGCGAAGGGAAAAGCATTAGAACTTGACTGCTTTGAGCTCGTTGTTTTTTCTTGCAGTCTGCAAGGAAAACAGTGGTCTCTAAATCAACGAAAACTGAGTTGTGTTGGAAACATTTCCGTGATCATTATCATTGAACCACAATAGCGTAGAGTGGCACAAAACTGGTCAATAAACGCTTCTGCTCTGTACGTTGGTGTTGATGTGCTATCATGTTCAACACCCCAAGCTGAGGGCAAAGACATTAAAATGATTTATGTGGAACGAAGTAGGTCACCAGACAGAAGTCATAAAAAGCCTACTGGATAACCTCAGCTGAAGCTACGGTAGCAGGGTGAAAAACGAAATTTTACTCTTTGTTTAGCTTCTGGTTTCCTTTGATCTTCAAGAAACCAATAGTCATTGCAGTTGGGCTTCTTTCCTCAAGCTATGGCAGCAACAGTAACGAAGGATAGGGAGCAAAACAAGGTAACATTGCCATTTTTTCCTCCACATTTTGTTTTATTTTTTCTAGGTTTCATTATGTATGAAGTTGCAGGAAAGAAAGAAAGGAAGCAAGAAAAAGATAGCAACCTTTCCGGAGTTGCAAAATGTCACCTTGGACTGGATTTTTGTGAAGGAAAAGTTTGAAAATGGAAGGTTGAAAAATTCACCACCAAGGCGAGCCGAAAAGAAAATTCTGCAAATGGTCACAAATGATTTTCAGTGGGTTCAAGACTTTGAGGAGTGAAAGAGTAAGATTGGCAGCCATTGGGAAGTAATTGTGGGCTTGCAATTTCAATAAAATTTCGTGGTTAACTCTGAGTGGTTTTCTACGTAGGCGGCCAGACTAAATTTCGGGATGACTAAACCACGACTGGCTGTAGTGAAAAAGCGGCGGGGAAAGTAATCCTCTTAGATCAATACTGGAGCATTCTTCATTAATTTAGGTGAGAGCCACATGATTTGCTGGGATCACAGAACTAATGTGGTTCCAAATCAAATGTATTGAGTCAAGACACACGCCTAAAACCGCACTGGGTATTTTTCGTTTTGTTGGCTCCGGGAAACCACCGGGTATTTGGGACGCGTTGGGGCGGCGGTGACCCAGTAACCTCGCGGCCCCGTTCTCGCCTTCGTCGGCTGCCGGGGTTCACCCGAGAAGGCAAGCAAAAATTTAATCACACCTTCATCTTTGCCTTCACAACGGACTCAATATTCAACTCAATATCGAAGAATTATTTGCTACGAAAGACGCAAACTTCGCCTGCTGAGAAATCCGCTCCTGGTGTTCAACATTTCGTTGTGGATTTTCCTGAGCAGCATTGGCCAGGCAATGTGAGCCTCAAAGCCAGTGAGCAGATGTGGGTGAAACAACTATCTGGAATATCTAATTCCTGGCTGATCAAGACTTCACTCAAGCGCACCTCAACAATCTCATACCAAGTGATATCTCGGTCTCCTGGCCAAACAGATTGAGGCAAAAATTTGTGCGTAATTTAACAGAATTATTAAATTTCGATCCCCTGGGGATTGTTATCGAATTGCATTTCAGCTTTTGTTCAGCTGTCAGAATATTTTCATGCAAACTCTTCCTGACTAGTCAGTGGCTGTATCATGGAAAATATCATTCAATCTTAAACCAATTTCCAATTGAAACTTGCTTTCATCTGCTTTGACAAAGGGAGAATCAAACTGCCACCAGCCTGAACCTTTTTTCAAGTATCAAACATGAAAAAAAATATGAGATTCAGTCAGAACAAACCAGCCAGTTGGTGAACAGTTTTTGTTGATTCAGAAACAAGACTTGAAAAAACAACGTGCACTCGAAAATTTCGCTTCTTTCTGATTCCTTGGCCCAAAACCAGACAACTTGGAAAAACATTTTTTGCTGTCCAAGAAAACCAATATATAACAGAAAATTGCAACACTTTTGCACCATTCGTTTGTCAATAACATTTGAAAGCCCCCAACCATTTCGTTGTTTTGGCATTTTGAAATAGGCCTAACACATTCTCTGTTCTCTATACCTTCACTGGATGGAGAGTAGAAGTTGTGAACTGTTGGAGAAGCTGCAGAATGAGTTTGTAGCGAATTGAGTGATTAAAACTGACAAGCATGACTAACACTGCCAGGGATTGGTCAGATAATCAACTCAACGAAATCCGCCCAAAAAGGTCACAAGCTGCAACCTTTTGCTCTTTATGGAATAGGCACAACAGCTTCCTTTGTTCATTCTTCACTCGCAATCCTTTATCTTTTTTGGTTGTTGTTGAAACGGGGACCCCGCCCCCCTTCGTGAAATTAAATCAACTTTTTCCCTGGGATATTTTTTGCTGCAAGTGTGTACCTTTTGAAAGTCTTAAAGCTTTTGGTGGAAGGATGTTCCACAAAATGTGCACAACCAAGTTCAAGAAGTGCACCCCACATGTGCTGCAAGCAGTTTTTTTTTTCAATGCCAAAATCTCTATCAACTCAACCAATCCAGCCGTTCAAACTGATGTGTGCAGTGTCCAGAATCATCAAGGAAAGCCAAGTATTCAAAGCGGAACAATTAGGGGTCCACAAACAAATGAATCTTCTCTGTAATCGCAGATTTACAGGTCTCTTACTTTGCCTGTGTATGAGATGAACACAACCAAAATCTGAGGACTGTCATACATTTTTGATGCAGGGAACTCAGTTTTGGATGCCCCCCTAACTGAGCAAAATCACCAGCATCGAAGCTGACCAAATGAGCACCGTCTCTGTCGTGAATGTCTTTTGTTATGCAGCCAGTCAAGTGGAAAATGCGATACCGTAGTAATTCTACATGCACGTCTGCCTGCGTGAAGAAAATCAAAGAATCCGCACTCAGATCAAAATTCTGACATCAACAAGCGGAATGATAAAATTCGAGGGTAGGTGGTCCTTCAGTTGAATTCGTGAACTGAAATCAATGGGTGTGTGGTACAATGAATTGGGGGTGTTGTGATCTTTCCTTACCAGTCTTCAGAGAGGGTCAGTTTCACAGCGTGAATAATGGTTATTCATGGAGTGAAAAGTGTTTTTCCATAAAGTGAGAAAAGGTTCCAATGTCAGGTATCAAATGTATGCATTCCAACATGTCAGTGCATAAATTACCTTCTTTGACATCGTCAAGTGGCCATTTCCTAAGATTTTTCAAACCAGGGGCTTTTCAAACAGAGTGGGTATTTATGACCTTTTTTGTCTCGTTTGAACCTTTGACTTTCCAGTCAAGGTCTGAAAATTGCTAACTAGATTCTCCAGACTGTTGAGAGGGGAAACTTCAGGCCATAAAATTGGTCCAGCTGAAACTGGAATGGAAGATCCCATGGTGTTTGACCTTATCAACTTGACTTGTGACCAAAACTAAAGAAAATCCTTCACGTTCTGCTGAAGTCTATCTAATTGTTGTTGCAGAATGAGTGACGCATCTCGCCCCAGAATGCCAATCATCCATTTTACCATACACAAGCAGAGGTCCTCAAAGACATGTTAGATGGCACAGATACAAGTCTAACAATGAAGGAAATTTGCATACAGAAATGAGCCTGGGACATTCACTTTTCTCAAGTACTTTGGACTTTGTAGTTGCCATTTCGGTCTTGTGCTCACAATCTGGTGAGTAACACTGTAATCTAAATGATGTCAGAATGATGAACGTTTGCTGACAGTACTGACAGGCGAAGGTCATTGTGTCAGAAAATAGTAAGATTACGATTATCTACACTTAAGAAAATACGTCAGTTGCGGGAATTTTATGATGCTGACACGTACGTTGACCTGAAGACCTCCATGAAAGCCGTATTGAATGCATCTTTGAGTTTGGTGTTACAACCTGAGATTTCTCCTGGATAACCTTCTGAAACATTGCATCAGAAGTGTATCATTCTTTGCACAAGTAAACCTGGTAAACTAGAGATTGGATGGTCATATCAGCTGTATGCTCTGCCCCCATCTTCTTCAAGTCTGGCTGGGGTGTTTGCAACCTGGCAATTGTGGGCTGGGGAAGGTTTGTTGCAGGCTGAAAGGTTTGAGCCACAAATACATTCAGGGCCAGGAGGACAGAGAAATCCAGTGAAAACCTGTGGAGTTTTTCAACTTGCAACTGCTCAGTGGCTATCAGAGCTTTGCTTTTGATTTGTCACACTGCCTGTTCGATGCGCAAAAATTTGCCCTTCATTCTCCAGGATTTTTTCCCCAAAAATCGCAATGCGCCAAAGGCAACCCAATTTGCGTTGATAAGTGTGTTGAGTCCCAAACAACAGCGACCTACTTTGAGTGCAAATAAATTCATCAAACAGAGCAAAGTGGTTTGACAGGTTGGGTAAAATGCGAGCCAGAACCCTAATAATGACAGAATGCTTCTCGTTTCTCGTTTGCCTTCGTTTTGCAAAGATATTTCCTTGAAAGAAAAAAAACAGAAAGAAAAGAAAAGAAAACAGGGGAGTAAATTGGAAACTTGTTCACCTAACCTAATTTCATCAGGAATTTCTGCGCACTTGTTCTTCCAAGAAGAGCGGAAAAATTGGGTGAAGAAAACAGGAAAGAGAAAAATATTTAATCTGAAACCCTGAAGGTTTGAGTGACACAAAGGCCTATCTGGGTGGAAGGTGCACTCGCTGCTCGTTTGGTCCCTGGAACCACCTAGTACGAGTAAAAGTCAGATCTGCACATCAACATGGAAGCACCTTTGATTTCCTGCAACAGATTCTGACAGTTGCAATTCTGCTAGGAAGGGCAATAGCAACTGTCAAGATCATCTGTTTGTGGAACGTGCAGCCCCCTGAAACCAACCAACGGTAAAATAATAAGGCAAAAGGTCTTGGTAATTAAAGCAATTCAAAGCTGTCAAGGATGTTTCTGCTTTCTCGCAGGATGATCAGACAGAAATTCACCAAGGTCAGGCAAGAATCCAACTTGATCTAATTGGAAGCAGATTCCGGTTTCGTTCACAGGAACTCTACGCACAACCCCAGGAAGTTTCTTTTTTTCCTCTGCACGTGTTGATGCAGGGGGCAGCACCTGAGGGAGGGTAAATTTATCTCAACAAGAAAAACGAACGACGTTTGGTGATTGATTCAAGGGCCTGATATCTGAATTGAACCGTGATAAAGTTTATCAAAAGTGCCAAAAGCTCGTTCAGATTTGCAACTTAGTTCATCCTGACTGGAAAAATATTTCCTTGGCTACTTGGTGAGGCGGATTTCGTTTCCAGTGCAACTGGGTGAAACTGACAAAAACTGCACACTTGTAAAATAAAATTCCAGAGATATACTAGTTTTGAACACAGATTCAATTCACGTCTTCAATAAACTTTTTCAGATCTCTGAAGCATGGGAGAGCGAGATAATGGCAAGCACTGCGGAGGGTCAGAGGTGGCCAGCTGAAGAAAAATGAGCAATGCCAAAGAAGATCAAGGTGTCTCCATTTCAGTCTTGAAGGGAAGGACAATAGGTTAACAAAGAGCCCATTGTTGGTAAATGAGGGAGTGTATTATCAAGCCAGCCAGCTAGAGCAAGGAAGATGTCTTGGAGAGGAGGGAAACAAGAGGATTGCGTGCAGGAGGATGCTAACTGCAGCGGAACCCTGCTGCATGATGAGCTTACTGCAGCAGGAGAACAGCTAAGAAGGCGGTATCCCTGCAGGGGCCTAAACCCTGCAATCTCTGTCTGGCATCAAGGGACGGCCTGGGCCACTCAGGCTCGGCTGCGTTTTTTTCCCTGCAGAAGGGGGCCTGCAGTCTCCCCATGTCTTATCATATGTGCACGGCACGAGCCAGATACAATTGTATTTCAACAATGACAGCCCGAAGGGAGCTTGGCTTCGAGATGAATTTTAAGCAGTTTGGCCACTTCAACATTGATTACTTTCCATTTCCAAACTCCAGATTAAGTCATTACGGAGATAAAAGTTTATCTGTCTCACGCAAATTGCTTCAGTTATCCCAAAAAGCAGGCAAATTTTTGCAACACTTTCGAAGAGAATAAAAACCTGCTGTCGTCCAATTATTTTTGACGCCAACAAAAATTGTGTCACAATCACAAGTTCTTGTTTTCAAAACAAAACATCATCTATATAAACAAATTGCAAAAGAAAACTGTCTTCGTTGTTGCCAAAACAACCGCAGCTGAACAGTGGAAATTCGATCCTGTTCCTGTTTAGTATAAGTCGACAACTCATCAAAATCAGCCAAACTACTGGAACAGCAGCGATCATGAGCAGTCGACAGAGAAAAGACTTCACTTGTGTCCATGTGGGCTTATTGGTGCAAATTTGGTAGAACATGAGTCTGGAGACAAGCTGTGAATATATTTGTCAACGCTGATGTATGGTAAATCAAGGCTACTGCGTCCTGAGCGTGACTTGCATGCAGAATAGCCCCTGCTGTCTGACACCAGGCGGGAGAAGTCACACACAACTCCGGACCACTTTTCCCAAAGCCGGCAGTGAATTCTATTTTCTCTGCAAAAACGACTAATTCTCTTTTTTCGTTGGAGTTTTTGGTGTGGTCTTTCCTTCGTTGTGAAAAGAGCATTCCCTTGCGTTATTTCGTTTTGCACACAAAAATATAAACAGGATTTGCGGCATTTTCTGGCTCAAAAACAGCATCCAAATTAGCGTCTTGACCCGAGTCAAAAATAAATGGCAACATCTTGCAAATCACCCTTCGTTTGAGAATTGCTTTGCTGGGAACAAAAATGAAAACGTCGTTCACTATTCGCGTGATAAAGAAATTACAATAATCTTCGACCATTACTGGGGCAATAAAAATCTTTGTTAGCTGGCGTAAGACTCGTCATATTTGGCACATCAGAGTAAATGTTAGGAGCCCCAATTGACCAACAAAAACACCATATTACTAGCGCAGGTCACGAGGAGCAAGTTTTAATGTTTTATTTATGTCGGCAGGCTTTTGAACTCACTCTTCGATTTTTTGGCAGAGAATATTCATGCTCACGCCTTGCGTAAATTCTGTCAAACTGACAAAACTGCCTGCTAAATTTTTTCAGCTTATTTTTGCCCAACTTTTTTCTGTGTCAACAGAAATTTCGTTCAAAAGTTTTCGCGTCTCCCAACAAAATGGTGTAATATCCTTCGCTGCGAAAGGTCAAAGTGTGTGTGGATTTTGGCTGTCGACCAAACGTACTTGGTTGTTCTGCGCTGAATTTCTTCAGGGCATGTACCCAGACTTTCCGAGAAACTATGTTCTTGTCAAGAAGCCAAAGAAGAAAGTACAACTGCTTTGATATTTCTCACTGACTTTGATGGGTCAACACAAATGTTGAAGAGGTGTAGCCAGAATGTTGGGAGTCATCGTGGTTCAACTCTCATTCCCATACCCAAGAATATGAACCTACAGATTTTCCTTGAGGGCTGCAAGAATCCAAAATCCCTCACAGAATAAAGCAGTCACATCAAACACATCACAACGTTCAAGAAAAATCAGCAAAATCCAAGAGGAGTCATGCAAAAACAAATCAGAGTGCAAACAAAACGTCCCTGGATGCAAGAAAGAGCAAAACATTGCAACTTCTTCTCTTTAGCATATTTCATCATAATTACACAAGCAACCAATCAAAGTGTCTTTTGTTTTGTTTTCTTCGTTTCGGCAAAAAGAGGGTCTGACACGCAGGGTCGGGAACCAGAATTCGTCTTGAGTGATTACAGGGGAGGAGATCATACATTCGATACTTGAGAGAGCACGAAATAGCGGTGACTGAACCCCATTTGTAAAAATCACCACGATGATGATTGTGAAGTGGGGAAAAAACAAATGGCACGAGAGTTCATCGTGTTAGCAGCGAAGCTTTTACTTACCTCTGCATGAAAAGTAGAAAAAAACGCCGCCGTCCGAAATTGTTGCCGTTTCTTCCGCAGCTGAGTGCAGTGCATAAATCAATGGATCTCTCTCTTCGCTCGGATCATTACCGCCTCTGTGGAGTTCCAAGGGCGGGATCAGCAAAGGTTTATTCAGTACCTGGGCAAAGGCGCATCAAGGGAGATTGAAATACGCACGCGGGGTCAACCAGGGGTGTCTTCCTCCGGACACTTCCTGCATGCGTGGGGGATGTGAAGGGTGTGGGAGTGTATGTGTACCCCTCTGCACGGGAGCACCTGGTGCACGGTACCCTATCTCCCTTTTGTGCGTGTCAAGTATGCGCTGGATAAAAATTCCCAGTGCAGATATTCAGTTGTCAGTGACTGCTGTTCTGCCCTGTATTCCTATTCCTTCGTTGCTCACTGCCAGTGATCCTGCTCAGTCATGCAGTCAAGACAAACGAGGAGTTCAATGAATCAGGTTCTGTCTGGAACTTGTGATCAACATTCCCAACTCAGTTCAGTTCTGAGTGTGCGTTTGTGACCCCTGCAGGGGGAGGGATCCCGCAGTAGTCCGACCTGCACGACCCCCGTCTGTTCACTCACTGCTGATTACTGCAGGAGACCGGTGACCTGCGCACTTTCTACTCACTATGTCCTGCACACTTCTAATCACCACGATCTCAGTGACCCCTGTTTCGCTTCTCTTTCACACGCACTATACAGACAGGGAACGAACATTCATTCACAAAATGCCACAAAGTCCGTTGAAAGTGTTTGATTCAGGCCAAAACCAAACTTCACCAATTTCACACAATCAATTTTTCGTTGTCATATTCTGGGCAACGCAGCTAAATGTTGAGCGTCCAACTGTATGCTGCAGGTGATCTTTTAATTATTCATAAGACAATTTGTTTCCCAATATTTTTACACCTGTATCTGTGGTGGATCTCCTATATCATGTCGCAAACTCTCGCGTCACCGTTTTTGGCATCAGCAAGATAAATCATCCCAGCGACTGTTCAGTGAGTTCGTTAGTTGCTTGCAGCATCCACTGTGGCGCTCATTATTCTTGGTCAATTGTCAGCGATGCACAGTTACTCTAAGTCGCTTGAATCTCTTAATTGATACGGATGAGTTATGCTTCAGTCGTAATTTGATCCTCTCTTTTTCGTCCCTCCTTTTTATCTCAACAAGTATCTGTTACTTTTTCTGCCGAGATTGTTTTTGTAACAATACAACACAAGTAACTTCTTGTCATCAATAATGATGTCACCTTCACAGGCTGGTACAAATTTGTTAATGTTAGTGTCACAGGTGCCTATTTGTTTAAGCACCTCAATGTTCCACTGGAGTAGCCCTTCGTAGTGAGGCTGAACAGCACAGGTCATCAACGAAAACCAAGAAGACAAATATCCCAAATGTGAAAATTAATGATGTGTGTATTTGTCAGTACGCCGTGTGGTGCGACCCCTTGATGGAGGTACACCCAGGGTTCCTCTGTTTCCCGTGTGCTGCTCCTGCGAGGAACCACCGAGGGGTCCGTGCCTGCCTCCTTGAGTTGACGGAACTGCGTGATAGATGACTTGGTCTCCGTTGACTGTTCGCTTTGCGCGCGGCTGAAGTTTCGCCCAGCGCACCTCCGTACTTTTTTCCGCAAACTCCACTCACTACCCAGTGATCAACGACAGCACCTCTTTACGCTATCATTGACCTCTGCCACTGTGAGCCATTACACGTGACCTCGCTGGTAATTAATCGCGCAGCCTAACTAGATCTCGTCTCGTCACTTCTCACGGCAACGTGAACTGCCCCCTCTCTACCTGTTTGGCGCGCTAATGATCACAGTGCCTGCTTAACCCCAAGCCCAACCTCTCAGCGTAAAATATAATAAATTACCCATGGATGGCTTCTAAAAGGGGGCAACCTGTACCACAAGACAAATCACCCTTTCGGGCTGACAGCTCGCCTGTCTCCCCGAGTTATAAAAGTTGAAATTTGCATTAAATTTCCACTGAAGAACAACAACAATGAAGGACCACCCTTGTTGGCAGACACGTGGTGCATTGTAGAATAAAAGGCCAAATTGTTGTGAACAATAAAGTTATTGCTCCATCAAAGTACTAACGATG
>JAAUYG010221704.1_pt1 | contig 13053 bp, 11 predicted proteins | sample 7278091 | NCBI WGS metagenome assembly JAAUYG01 (sample SAMN14350201, study PRJNA611818) | marine sediment metagenome | isolation source: surface marine sediment (0.6m) | place: French Polynesia: Moorea | collected 2018-08
AGTTGTGCGACAGCCTTTTGCAGCATTTTGTATCTCGCAGTGGAGAAATCTATATTCTGTTGTGGAGATATTGATGTGTCACCTTGAAAGGATGCCATGGAAGCATCACCTCACTGAGTAAAGTCAATGGGATAACAATTAACTTGAGGTGATAGGGGCAGACTTATGGCAAGTTTAGTTTAATTTTTAATAAAACCAATCTGTTTTTTTTTTTTCAGTGGTTATCCCATCCATGGAATCCCTTTTTCATCAAAGGGATTCCATACATAGGAATCCCTCTTTCATGTGTGGTATGTGTGAAATAAAATATCCAGTTAAGTTGTGCTATTTGTCTTAATCCCAAATACATGTACATGTATAGTTTTGTTGGGAAATTGCCAGCGTTGTAATTAAAGGTATAAAGGTAGATGCAGTATTATGCATACATGATGTATACTAGTATATGGATATACATGTACATAAAACAAAGTTCACCATGCACTTTTGACTGAGGTATGGATGAAGAAAATACAGTACTGAAAGAGCATACCATCAAATACCCCTGTTTCATGTCTTTAATATACCGTTTACACTTGAGATTTGACCTAAGCCCCCCCCCCCCGTTTTGTCCAGCTTTTGCTGTTGTTTAAAGTGTAAGAGAGTATCCTGGGTTAAGGAACTGACCTGGGTCAAAACTACCCCACATGTGTAGGTTATGGCAAACCTGGGTTAGTTTTTTATCCCAGGTTATTTGCCAGTGTAAACAGAAACCAGGGAGGATCTGGAGCACCGGTAGTTTCTACCAGTAAATAGTATTGTTACAATTCAGTTTATCCTCAAACATAATTCGCCACACTAACATAATTTATGATAACTGGAGGTCAATGAACCAAACTGTTTCCAAGGCATTTTCATGTCACTCGATCATTTTCCATGCACAGAAAATAAATAACCCAGGTTAGTTTTTTCTAGTAGTGTAAACAGGGTGATAATTTGCCCTGCGTTAGTCTGATTTTTTTTGCATTTTACCTGATATATTCCAGCTGTAAGAGTAAACGCAAAAGTGAGTCAATACCATTGTACTTCTCTGCAAATTTAACCTGGAGTAAGCTAACCTGGGTCAAAACTGAGTCAAGTGTAAACAGGGTACTAATTTTAATTTGTAAATACTGCATTACAAGTGGAATGAAAGAAATTAAAAGAAGCCACAAAAGTCACCTCTGAATCATTGATTAAGAATACATGTACCAAGAGCAGAAAAAACTACAATGTATGTCTACATGCAAACAATTAAAAAGGCACATGGGGTGTTGCTTTGACCATTTCAGGTCAGATCATCAGATGCTAATCTGCAGTCTATATGGTCGAACTGCAGTCTATGGTCGCAATTTCTAGCCCACCATTGATGCACTGGAAATGTCATTGTGGCAAACTAGACATCCTGGTGCCTGTCTGGCCTTAGTCTCTGTGCTGATAACATAGCTGTTACCATGACAGTTCCTCCAAAACTAGACTACAGGTATTGGCTCCATAGCCATTGTGTGCCTCTCCATCAGAAAGGCTATACATGCCTTGACTGCCACCCTTCCAGTAGTGCTACCAGCCCACCCCCATTGGTGTCCAACTTCCTTCCCCAAGCCAGGAATTAATCCAAAGGTGTATTCAGTAAGCACCACAGAGTTCAGTTCCCCAGCCATATTAAACCCATAAACATGGCAGCCGCTGGGTTCAAGAATCGATATCTGACTGCTTGAGGGGCCTTAAGGTCAGGTTTTGTCTTGATTAAATTCAGGATGTTCTGTTCTCTTTGCCTGTCAAAGCAAATGGAAGCAAGATTTATTAAGTCGGAGCAGGATTTTGTTTTGTGGCCAATGAGAAGAAGAAAAAGGCTGTCTATGCCCAGTATGACAGGGGGAAAGTTACGCCATCAAAAGGTTCGCCTGGGATTGGACAGGACGTGGCTTTCATGCCAACTCTATGGAATTTACAGGAAAGGAAGGGAAAGTCATTTTAGGGGTTCTTGTTGGCATGCCAGGATATTTAGCATGCTTTTAACAGCCAGTTCTTACATTCAGCTTTTGTTTCGCATAATGGACTACCAGACATAGAAAATTGACATATTAGACAATCTATTGTGAAGAAAAGAAAGAATTAATTTTATTTGAAGAACTCTTTTCATTGGGCAAGACTTAAATGGAGAAGTCATGCAAGTTGAAAGATTGGAACAAGCTGTTATTTAGTGAGGGGGAACGCTGTGTCAGGCAGAACCACTGGGGCAAGAAAAGCTGCGGCAGAGATGCAAATGGAGATGACATGACTAGGGTTGCATGACAGTTGGAATGAACTGTCAGGCAAGTTGTTGCATCATAAAAATAAGGTCTGTTGGCTCCGATAAGGGAAGGTCCTTTCACATTGAACAAAATCATCCCAGGTATCATCCATTACAAAATATTGCATCTGCCACTGTAGTCTGGAACAAAAAAAAATCAGGTATTAGACCGCCCCATTTCTCCTATAGCAGACCTTCCCTTGGTTATAGACTCCCAAGGGATCGTTATCAAGACCATACAAAGCATGTCAAGGAAAAAGGACAGTTTTCGAAGCACAAATCATGCAACATGGCTGACAATGGTAAACCCATTGCTGGCTGGCCAATGAGACTGCTCCCTGGAGAGGAAGAATTTACTGATATAGGAACCATCAGAGACCAGCAGCTTGCATTATCTTGCAAGAACAGGTCAATGATGTGGTTCCTGATGGCCACTGCACAACAGGCCCTTGGCAATGTCATTCTAGCTGACAAATTTGTCTGACCACACAAGACTGAAACTGCATCTTTTGCTGGTCAATTGTGGTACACTGTAAGTGATGCATGGCATCTGGCCAACCTGCTAGCTCAACTCAAGTATTGTCCCATCACTGTTGGGTACAGCCTCTTGACCCTCAATGTCAATGGGGTGCATGGACCTTACCAAGCATAATTCACTCCCCACAAACCCTATGGCCAATTGAAACAAGGCCGGGTCCCCTGGCTGGGCAAGGGCCTTTTCTTCAGGTTAATGTTCCCACTGAACAACGTAATTTGAGCTAATTTTAATGTCACCCTCCCAACAGTTGGATTCAATTTTGACAAGAACCCAAAGCTTGAGGAGACAGGGAAATTGACATTCCTGGCCTAACAGACATCCCGGCACATGCCTGGGAGTGGTGTGATTAGCCTCGACCATGGACCTCAACCTCCGTGAAGAGTATCTTTCACAGATTTGTCAGGACCCTCTTTTTGACAGTGTCAAGTGCCTTAATGATTCATCAAAGCAATTAAAGAGCTATGTTCTCTACCAGGGTAGACCCTCTATTGTGGTCAGTACAGAATGTCCTCCTGAGGGTGGCTGGGCCCCGAACTGGCAGCCTGCATCTTTTGGAAGTGCTGGGGATAAGGACAACGTATGCATGACTTCATTAAGCAAGTCTGCAACACTTCAGGAAAAGGTGTAGAATTTTTGTATTTCCTTAATTAACATACAATTCAACTTTTAGCTTACCTATGATCAAGTCTTTTCGAAGTCAATCCCTTCACATAAAAAGTAAACCGAGTTACCTTGTATTCCAAAGTGAAGAAAGAGTCACAAGCTATTCCCATCCAGAATATAACTTGAGGTACTTGTAAAACTTCATATACATGTAATTGAGGTATGATCTGAGATTAGTATCTATGCTTGTTTAGAAAAGCCATAATGTTAATCTTAAAATTGAGTAGTACTAGCTGAGTCCTATAGAAATCATAATGCAACAACTCTGCTCTGGTTGAGACTGTCAACCTTCTCCGCATGTCCATGCTTAAATAGGCCCGACTTTCCTACTTCTTGCATGTGTCATGCAAACTTGCAATGACTGACTTGGGGCCTACGTGTGTCTCTCCTTCCATTTCTCACACATGTGGACATTTCAATAGGCAGGAATTAATTACCAATACTGCAAACAAACACGAACTGCACTTAAATGTCCTAGATGGTTGGATGTTTGCATGCCAAACCTCAAGGTTCAAACCTCAAACCTCAAGGGGCCAGACTTGCATGAGGAAGGGACAAAAACCGCTACATCATGAACTTAGAAAACGCACGCATGGTGGCACTGTGCCATGTTGCATTATGTACATGTATCTGAACATCTATATCAACATTACATTATCCAATAAATTCCTACATAATCTATGATATGAGATTTAGGCAGCATGAAATAAGTAGGCAACCAAACATTAATAATCAATAAGTCAATAATAATGAAAACTTGTATTGCTCAGGTGTTGTCTGTATGAGTTGAAAAGATCAGGCATGCTTGACAACGATGCCAAGGCAAAAATGCCACTTTTAGATAATGAGGCAAGACTCAAGGTATAGGGATCCTACTGAAAAAATGTTGGAAAAGATGCATATAAAATCACATTTTTCAACAATTCCAAACATGTGTCAGCTGTATAAAATTTACATGGCAAAAGAATAGACATCCATGACCATAAATCCTGAGAAACCAGGTGTGACTGTCCAATAAAAAGATGATCCTTAACAGTTCATGGATCATCAGGACCGCAATCAGAGGTCCTGTGTCTGTTTATTTTCATGTATAGGTATGCAATAGCACAAACTTATGTAATAACACAATACACATGGAAATGGCGGTTGTCCAGAAACCCTAAGGAACAGACTTATTATCCATAGAACATAGTTTATTAGCATACTCTCCGTGAATGGTTTACTGAGCGAAATGCGCAAATTGCACCACTGAGAGTACAGCATGTATAGGCAACTTGACAATACACCTGAAACTTTCTCATAATTACGAGATTAGCAAATGCTGAGACCACATTTTCACCTGCACCAATGTGACAAGTCAACAAGTCCACTCTAGGCAAGCAACTGATCTGCCACAGCTTGTTGAGCAAGTATTGTGCCGTTTTTTTTTAATATCTTAGACAAAGGATTGAAAAATTCACCATTGCATTTTTAGTGGCCATGTGTATGTTACATGTGTACATGCATGTATATTATAGTAGAGTCTATCAACCTATCAGTCTCTTTCAGACTAGCTACCACTGTTCCATCTAGCCATACTAACCCAGGACATGACTAAGTTGATAGATTATGAAGATATTTACATATATACATATTATTATTATTATTATTATTATTATTATTATTATTATTATTATTATTATTATTGTTATTATTATTATTATTATTATTGCTGTACATTTATATAACACCCTATACAAAAGCAACTGAAGGTAGAAAGAAGGCAATACAATAAAATAAATCAAATACACCGGGCATCATGTGAAGAAAAGTAAAAAAAAAACATATAACCTAATTTGTTTTTGAACAGTTTTTAATTCACTTCACTTTATTTTACTTTAGATCTAAAACTTTTGACACTCTGCCCAGTAAATCTGAACCAGGTGCATGTGCATGCATATGTTTATTCCCATGTTTTCCTTATGTTGTTCCAGATAATTCATGGAGACCCAGAAACACATGCATTCACACATATTCATTCGTTACCAGTAGTTGCCAAAATAGTTTTGCTCCACTTTGCATTTATGCTTGCTTCGCTTCAAACCAATCCGGATTGAAAATGTAAAATTTACCACATTAGATTTTTTGTTTTCCTGAACAAGGTTCTGATTTAAATTAACACTAGTGTAAATGCTCCAACGTGTCTCTCAAAATTTTTCAATTCGGATAAAAGTGAAGTGTAAGCCTTTGATGGCTTGCAGTTGTGTGTTCACCTGTAGGTGACCGCTCAATGCCTTGTATACATGTACATGTAGAAAAGGAAATTCGTAGATAATTCTACTCACTGGAAAACTAGTGTAGGTCTCATAGAACTGGACTAGTGTTATTGTATTGCGAGGATCCTGTGATTAGCGTGCAAGCTTGGTACTGAATGTGCTCTCCAATTTTTTTATCATTTTGCTGGATACTCCATTAAAGAAAGAAGTGCATTATCATTGTCTAATGATGATGTTACCATGGTTACCAGTTATGCCTGTACTAGGGAACTTACAGGCACCTTTGGAAACACTTGGAATGAACTGTATTTCAAGGTCCCTACCACATGACATGTGGTAGGGGCCTTGAAGAACAGAAAAAAAAAAGAAAGAAACGTATACAAAAATAAAATATGTAAATACACACATTCATGGAAAGAAAACTATCAACTAGGAAGACTACTAAAAAAATAATCTCACATTAATACATGTGACTTTTGACTTTTATATTATAACAATTTAACATTAATTTTTGCATTAATGATACATATGTACAGGTAGTATCTCAATGTAGCGGTAAAATAATTTAATCTGAATAGTGAATGCCATATAAAGCAAAATGTACTGGTACCCTGTGAAGAATAATATTAAAAGGCAACATAAATCCTACCCAACTATTGTATAAGCAGACCCAGCTACATGTTGTAATATGGCGTCTGTTCTGTTTGGCTGCAATAAGTGCTTTGAAACAAGATGGATGCCAACAGAATTCCCAGAGTGCATAGGTACAAAATCGCCTTTAATTTTCTTCCATAATGCTGTGTTTTCCGAAAATGATGCTTCCTCAGAAGCAAGACACAATCTCTTTGTTTGCAGATTTATCGTTCCATTACAGACAAAGTGACAGTGTAGATTGTTTTCCATTTGTGACGAGTTAAGGAAGATGGCACTTTTTGCCAAGGCTTCCGATAGTCTTCGGTGCTACCAAAGTTTGATAGGCTGATTTGGTCTCTGGGACGCTGGTTATGTGAGGAATGGGATGAGAACGGATAGACTTGTCACCTTCACTACTTTGTTGATCATTCACTTTATGAGAATAAAGTAGGCTTTTGCATGACTTCCCGCGACAGAGGGAAGAAAGTAAGAGTCCAGAAACCATTTCGACCACAATGGCTGACTAAGTGTGCCAAGGGAACGCGGCGGGTAGAGACCGGCCCAGTTCGCAGCAGCCACTTTTCAACAATCGTTTGGAAGATCTATTTCCTTCACCACCAATTCTGCCCTCTCTCACCCTGCAGTCTGCCATATTGCACAGCTCCTCAATTCCCTAAATATCACTTATCATAAAATTAAGACATTTAGTAGCCAGAAGACAAAATGGTAATAGATTCAACTAAAGCCTGTCAAGTTTAAAATTATGCACCACTATCCCTGTTATATACTGTAAATGTCAATAAATATATCTGCATAGAGAAGTGTTACCAGTAGGGCCATTAGACCATTAGAAAAATATATAGATACCTTGTAAGGATATAACGGATCTAGTAGATGCATCTTGACCTTTGTAAATTATGCACACAAAGCTACCCGTACTCTTGCCAGTCTATAAACCTGTCAGAGCACCTTGAATTGCCTTGCATGTTTGCTGGTCATTTGCTAAATGCTTACACGGAAGCAAGATCATATCAAGCCTTAATTTAGGCACTTGCTCAAAACTGACTTCTGCAATTACCTAGAAAGCAAGGACACTTTTCTGCGTGGTGTTTAATGTACAGTTCTGGATGAAGGGTGAAGTCACACAGAATGGCAGTATATCTTTGTAACTGGTATGACCAAGGAATACTATCTCAGTGTCAAAGTGCACTGCTGTAAAAAGCATGTGCACGCATGATCTTCATTAATTTTTGTGCAAAGTTAGCAAAATGCATTACCTCAAGTAGAGAGTGGGTTCCGGGAGGGGGAAATGCAGTGTAAGTACATCCATTTCTAAAGAATGCTTAGAAGCCTTACGGGAAGCCCTTTAAGATTCCCATGTGCGTGCTAAAGCTCTGATATCTGTCCAATTATCCACCCAAATCCTTCCTTCATTATGGCATCCAATATCGAGCTTTCTGTGAAATATATCAAACCCTATGCGGCCACATCTTTGAAGACATTCAAAAGTGGCATTAATTTCTCGCTCAATGACGGGGTGTGCAAGACCTTGCCATGACATTATGGGAAGTGAAACAAAAGGAAAAGCATCCATTAGGGGTGCTCCATTCCATTCGCCAGAGAGTATGTGTGACTTCTGACAACAATGTCAATTGGCATAAATGGTCACAATAGGTCCCTGCCAATGAGGCTCAACTGGCGCAATAAAGCAAAAGAAAATACCTCCCAGACAATTAGGACGCCAGGAATCTTTGAACCTGCCTGTCATGAATTCTGACAGGATCTCATGCACTTTACAGGGCTTTGGGATTTTCAATGGGTGATAGCATGAGTCTTGGGTATAAATTAAAAGCTCATCATCCGGGCTTCATTGAAGAAAAGGCAGGGTGACTTCCCAGGATCAGTGTGGGCCTGGCGGCAAAGTAAAACCAGCCACTGAAAAGATCTGACTGTCATGATCATGCATCTTCTGCTGTCAGTGAAGGCAAAACAAAGAGGATTAATGCACCTTGGCTAGTCTGTTAAAATGTAGTGCTCAATCTTCTTTGATGTCATGGACAATAGCATTTATATGCAATACAAGCTATATGTCTCACACTCAAATGGGTTCCCACAGTTGGCCAAATTTCCTCTGAAGCCACTAAAAGTTATTTTTGAAGGTCAAGCTTAATGCAGAAGTTACAATTCTATGTGCACCTGTCAGAGCTGGTCTGGTCAATCAGCTCAAATGAAACTGTATTTGCTGTTGGTGAACAAAATGAAGTAAATATTTTTACTGAATGCACATCACCACTTTTATGGCTTGAATACCCAAATGAACTAAATAATGTACTGGAGTTTGATGATCCTTCTTTTCGTTTTGGTTTCCAAAAACTTTCAAGATATAAGTACTGTCACATGGTTTCATTATGGTGCTTAATTGGGACATGCAAGACTTTACCACCTTCAGTCCTCACTTAGAGCAGGCAGTCATTTAACAGGCAACAGGAGCCAACCAATGTGCTTCCTCCGGTAGCTGGGGTAGCTCGGGATTGCTCGCAGCCACAACAGCCTAAAATTTTGTTCAAGCATCACAGCTGGCTAGCTTTAACCACCTGTCAGTCAAATGACTATTTAATATTCTTACCCCGCTTCACCTCTGCTGTCCCAAATTTTCAATTTGTTGTATTTCTGACAATAATGACAAGGCAGGGCATGTGCACCTTTCTATCACTCCCGCCAAGGCTGCCACAACAGCAGCATTTATAGTTAGGTACACGAGGTGCCATGTAAAGTTCTGCTCGGGAGAAAGAACAGGGCGTTCCTCCTTGTAAGGTACGTACTGCTTGATGATTGGGCCATGCTGGCAATATGTCACCCAGCAGGGGGAGCCCCTCAAAAACATAGCCTGAGGCTTTAAAACTTCCTTACAACATCATTGGTCTCATGGGAGTTGGAGCCATGCAAGAGCTAATTCATGAAATGCTGACAATTATAACACCAAACATTTCAGGACCAGAAAAATAAAAAGGACTTAGAAAAAGAATTGCTTTATTAGATTACAACTCAATCAATAAAACTAGTACTGTAGCTTTTAAATAGAATTAACTAACAGGAATAGAAAAATATAGGAAAATGATACATAAAATGAATGTCAGTGCAATGAGTACCATGCATCAAAGAAAGAAAAACATGTGCATTTGATAGAATGACTTTAACTACCCTGGAAATTCAATTAATTATTCACTCACTTCCTCAATGATTGGTGTTTTGGTACATGTTTGTACATGACATTGGACATGACTATATATCCACAACTGGTATTGTATTACCTGTGTTGTTTTCCCCCTACCCCCCTAAAAAAAAATGATGCTCTGTTTATATATGTCTGCATATGAAAAAAATTGCTATACCAGTACAGCTGTTAAACACACAATACATGTACCACACGTTAAAATGCCCATGCAGACCCAATCTAACCAATCAGCTGGACTTCATTCAAATTTCAGCCAAAGACATTTTTTCCATTACAGTTATTTCAGCATTACATGAATGTAAAAACTTTCAAGACCAAGCAGGGGCTGTTTGTGGGGACAGTGGTGCTAAAGACAGAAACATTCTAGCTGGTGCAGTACGTACATACCCCGGGGGTGACAAATGAAATAGTGTGACTGCAAATGAGCTTTCATTGACAACTTAATAAAATAAACCACTGCAAAGAAGACATGCGTGTGACTCTTCTCAGCTTCATCTCATTAAGTACACCACACTACAGCTCTCTTCATTTGTGGGGAGATAGCTGTTCTTATATAACTAGAGAGTGGCATCTGCTGACAGTGGGTGCTCTTAGCAACCACAGGTTCCCTCACCCTGCTGCTCCCTAATCCACCTATTATCAACCAGTAGCCATGGGGTGAGGTTTCGTGACACGGTGTCGTCTATCTGCCTCAGCCAATGGAAAAGGTACTCCGTGGAATGGAGTGCCTCTAATGATGTGCTCTTCAGCAGAAAATTTTACCTTATAATAGCCCGCTCTAACCCACTCAGAGTTGTTTAGGCGTTCTAGCTTGGAAACAAGCTCTGCTGCTGGCAAAACTTGCCCCAAGCTAACAAAGATGACCTGTGGAGACACCCAAACTGCCATTCCAGCCTGAAGAGCTAACATGTTGAGAGGAGGAATGGGCGGAGCCTTACCAATTAACATTTCATTTCCCTGAACCATATACACATGCGTGTTGCACAGGAAAACCATGGATACAAAAGTACAGTAACGGTACATTAATTCGTGCACATCGTTTTAGAAGGATCGACTGCAGGTTGCATAATGTACATGCATGTACTTATATTGTTCAAGTCACAATCTACAGGACTGTGATGAAAGCAAAAAAAAAAATATCACATGACACTTGATCTTATGATCCTCTTACTGTGTTATTTCTTAGACAGAAAAGCACAATGCCTCCCTGGAGCCTGATTTTCTTAACACCTTTAAGTGTTTTTCCATGTACTGCCATTAAGCTGGATTAGCTGTGCACCATCAATATTCTCGGCAAAGATACAGCCTTTTAAAAAGAACCTACTGCAAAATTATCATTTGCATGGACAGTGAAAGATGTTTGCTAACAGTTTTTGCAGAAATTATGTAGAGCTAATTGTGTTTTAGGTGTAAATAGTAGCACCACAGTGCATAATTCTAATTATGCACTGTGGTGTCATTTATGGTATCATTAGCACTACATAATTACATGTACCAGTATTTATAAGTATGTTCTTATTAAATATATATTCTGTTCCACTACTTTACACATTACCGGTAATAAATGCAAAGTTCCACTTGCATATATTGATACATTTATTAAGTACTCAATGAAGAATTAGCATATAGATTTTCACCCTATTCCTAATATATAACCTGGTCAGTATGCTGATTAAGTGCTTGCTTTTCTTTTCTGTGTACCCAGCATACACCTAGGACAACCTGACAATGTCAACTGGGGAAAAAAATGGCAGGATAATTTGTAATAGCAACATGAGGCAACTTGTAGAAAGCCTATACATCAGTCCTGGTATGGAAATTGCATGGTACTCATTGTGGGGGCAGAAACATCAAGGGGGAGTCTTACTATGCCACCTCCTCCATTGCTAGGTGTCTTTCAAGGCATGTATATAATGTCTGTCACCTCCCTGCACAGGCATTAATGATGCCTACCGGTATATATGCCTGATGACAGGCTGCAGTACATATGGCAGCAATGCCGGGATTATACAGAATTACAGCTGAAAGTTACATGGTAAGCACTACAACCACCAACCATAATTCACCACCCCACCCCACTACATGCATAACCCTATCCTGAGAGCAGTCAAAATCCTCACTGAATATATCTCCGCCCATGTATTTAGGAGAGCAATATCCTCCCTCCCAAGTTTGGCGGGGTAATTTTAGGCTAGGTAAGGAACCCTGGTGGAATAAATGCTGGCCAGCAGCCTAAGTGGGAGGGATCCATGCTGAGAGAGGATGGCCTCCTGTTGTGAGACAGTGAAAACAGAAACCTGTGTGGACTGTTCCACTCCTGCCATGTATAATTGCAGAAGTGGCTCCACTGTGACCCACATGATGACTGCAATTTCCACAGTACAGATAAAACACATTCTCTATTTTGGAAAGTAGCTTTTAACTGCTATTATTTAACCAAGGAGGAAACAGTTAAGTGAAAAACTGGCCCAAATATAGAAGACAACCCCAAGACAACCCTGATACAGCCCAACACACAGTAATGACAGAACCACTTTATACAGTGTAGGTTGTCATACCTGTGCCTCCCAGAGGAAAAATAATATTTCATCAAGTTTACTGGTAGTTCAAGGTAAGAAGTCCAATCACCTTTTTTGACCTGCTTGAAGAGCCATCAGGGGCCATCTTAAGGACTAACCAAACATCATACATACATTGCACTGGCTTCAAGCAAACTGAAAGCATTGGGAGAAGTGTATGCTGAAAAGCCAGTCTGGCTTTCTCAACAGTTAATATCGCACTGAAAGACACCAAAATAAAACTAAAGAAACTAAAGACAAATTAAGGTGCCTTATATATATAAAACATTCCTCCAACCCCACATTTTTTTCATCTATTACTCAATCTGCAATCAACAATTTTCAGAAAATTATAACTATTGGTATTCTTATAACACGATGCTAATTGTTCTTTTATTTTATCTCTTAGACAATCTAGCTAAGGTGACTTATCTTAATTTATCACGTTGCCTAGATCAATACCAGAGGTCAATTTACAGAAATAGTGCCCTGAATGTTTTCAGTATATCTGAGATTAAAAACATTACCACCAATCTATATTAGGACTAAAACAGATTTTTGTTGCCAAAAAAATGTCACCTACTGGTATTTTGCCAAAGAACCTGTGGTCTTTTATTTGCATGCAGTTTTAAAATGGATTTATAACAGTGATTTTACTGCTTTGTGGTCTTGCACCCGAGGTACTGTTTAAAAGAGAAGAGTCTCCAAATGATTTAAACTTCCAGAAACCATGGAATTGTTTTACGACAATGGATTATACATGTGTGTCACCCAATGGAATATCAAAGTTCACAGACCTTCTGCGATTTGCATTATTATCCCCGTTGTTTACATTATACATGTACTTCAAGCTGTATAATAAT
>JAAUYG010023980.1_pt1 | contig 13051 bp, 8 predicted proteins | sample 7278091 | NCBI WGS metagenome assembly JAAUYG01 (sample SAMN14350201, study PRJNA611818) | marine sediment metagenome | isolation source: surface marine sediment (0.6m) | place: French Polynesia: Moorea | collected 2018-08
CCCCCCCCCCCCCCCCCCCCCCCCCCCCCCCCCCCCCCCCCCCCCCCCCCCCCCCCCCCCCCCCCCCCCCCCCAAACAAAACTTTTTCCACCCCCCCCCCCCCCCCCTATATCTAAACAACCCCAAAAACTCACCCCCCCCCCCCCCCCCCCCCAATGTTTTCCTTTCCATGCCTGTAGGGCATATGGCAACCGCCCGGGACTTTGGTAACGCAGCAGAAACAAACCTAGAATTACGTAAACATAGAGCACAAGTGCATGTGCTATTGGCTGAAAAGCTGCGCCTGGGTCAGAATAAGATAAATAAAAGGTTCGATGAAAGATTAATTAATGGTTATGAATGAATGGTAAAGTATTCTCAGGTATATAATAATAGCTGTCACTACCCTGTTTTGCTCTGCTCTGCTAGGATACAGCGTACATCGTGATGACTGTGTGACCAGACTCTGCCCAGCGACATGGCTGTCGTGGCTCGAGTGGGGAGCTTGTAGCACCACATGCGACCACGGCATTCAGCAGCGTCTCCGCCTGTGCAGTACTTCCGCTTTCACGAAGGACAACTGCGCAGGGAAGAAAGCTGAAGTCAAAGCATGTATAGGGGACGCCTGCCCAGGTATAATGTGTGTGTTTATGTGTGGCAATATTGGATATGATTTATCACAAATTTTGCTCACAGTATCGAAGCGGAGATATTGGTTGGAAAATGTTCAAGTTTATAATGGAAAATACATTGTTACATAAATTTAAGAGAGATTTTTGGAACTATCACATCATTGCACATTGACATTTTTATAAGTATTAACATAAATTATATTACTTAATAATTTGGGATATTTTTCAGTTCTTATTTCTGTACTCTTTAATACACAATGAGGCAATACAGTTGCATCCGTTGCTACATGTTGCCACCGTCGTGCATGGTATCATGGTAATTTGTCGCTTTGACCTGCTTAGAGCCAGAAGACGCTGTTCGTAAGAAGAGAGAGGAATATCACCCCAATGTTGTCTTCACCCAGGCCGACCAACGACCATCTGCTCGGGGAGTGGGAACTGCGGCCATTATCATTGTAGTTCTGGAACTGGGGGTTCTGGTCATCTTAGATGGTGTCCGGATCATGCAAGCGCTTGAGCGCTGGAATGTAATCCGGCCTGGGCGATAAAAGGGAATGTAGCAATACTGCATATGATTCATTGCTGCTGATTGGTTAAAGGACTCGACATGCCTTTTTTGGCATTTATTACATTCGAAATTGTAGTTATTACTTTATTTACCGTTTTGCGCATTACTGCGGCATGTTGCGCATCTGTTTTTTTTTATCCACATCCATGTGTACATGATGTATGGCATGTAAATGATTAAATCGTGTACTTGTATCAATAGCAAACACTTCGTGCCAGGGGTCATGTATCTTTTGTATAGTTTTCACTTGCAGCCGTATTAGATTAACAGAGGCAGACTTGGTGGTGGTTGTAACACAGCTTAACGGCACATCTACACCAAAAGGGTCATACAGTGCCAGAACAGGTGATAATGATTACAACGTCAATTCAAGTCGCTACAGTCTAAGTACTGCAGACCTGGATTAAACACACAATTTACTAGTACCAGTTGTACAAAATTTTAGTTACACGCGTTTATTTACTACTTTGTATTGATTTGAATAAAATGGACTTTGAAGAATTGGAGCTGCATGTATTTATATTTGATCTTGTGGTTGCATAATTTTAGAGGGGAGATGGATGATTAAGAATTACCTTAATTTACGATTTTCTGTTCCCTCCGTAGAAAAGATTTATATCCAAGGGAAAGTGTACTTAATTGTAGGAAAGTATCCACCCTCAACTCAGAACCCTGACCAAAGTAGCTTGTGCGTAACTCCTAAGTGATCTGTAGGTTTCGAGCAGTGTTAGTAATATATAAGGCAATGCGTTATGATCACTTGAAATTACAACTTTTTTTTTACTGAAATTCCAACACGAACCAATCTGCATGAAGACGTAGGCTCATACTGTTGTTTCTGGAATTCTAGTGAGAGTAGCATTAACTGGTACATCAGCATACTGGTGTTATATTGCTGCATCTTGTATACATGTAATTCATTCTGATTTATGCACAACAGAGCTACTGTCGTCATGCCGGCAACCGCCCATCTGTCCTCCATCACCTGTACAACTCGTTTTCTCAGAAACCGTCAAGCGACTTAACGCCTAATTTTTTTGCGAAACTACATGCCCATCATTATCTCCAGACCCTTTCTTATTTTTCCAAATTTATTTCATCTGATTGCTTTTTGTTTTTGTTAACACGAGACCTTTATCGGTTAATGATTGTACCTGATTTTGACATTGTATCTTGAATCTGCAGGTCGTAGAGCGAAAATGACCAAACTTAGGGCCCCTTGACAAGTACTCGATGCATTTTCGATTTTCGACAACCTTGTACCATGAAATGGCTGGTCGTAGAGTGAAACTGACCAAAACGAGTACTTTGGTTATACAGGGTACTTCTGACTGTTAAATGTTTATGTGTAGTCTGAGGTTGTTTTGAGGTACGTATTTCCCTTTTTCACTGATTTTCAACAATCTTGTATCTGGAAAACGGTGGGTTGTAAAGTGATACAAAAAAACTAGAGCTTTGCGATAAGTACTTACATATATACAGGATACTTAGGATTGTTAAGTGATCAAGGTCGTTCTGAGGTGATTTGGTGCATTTCTGATTTTACCAATTTTCAATCACCTTATGGCTGGTCGCAGAGTTGATCAAAATTTGGGTCTCGGGGGTAAGTACTATATACCTAGTGCATACAAGATACTTTTGACATTAAAATGTTTAAGGTCATTCGGTGGTCATTCGATGCATATCTGATTTTTGACAGCCTTGTATCTCGAAAATGTATGGTTGTAGAGCAAAACAAAGCCAAATTTGGACCTCGGGGATACTTCATGCATATAGGATACGTTTGACCATTAAGTGTTCAAAGTTAGTCTGAGGTCATTCAGAGCATTTTCGATTTTCGACAGGATTGCATATTCACCTCAGCTACATAGCTACTTAGCTAGTAGCTACATTGCTGTTAGGTGTAAACTTAACTTGCTCCTATCCAGCAATTGACCAAGCAGAGAGTCAAGGCCTCTGGACCTCTTGTCTTTGTTCTCAGCATATGCTTGAAGTTTCCCTCCCAATGAAGTATTTAAATTATGAACGCCCAGATACAATATAAATTAAAGAGACTATTCTGCATATAAATTTATGTCCTTTATTAACCTCTGTCCTTTATTGATTGACAGTTTTATTGTAAAGATGGAATGCTCAGTTCTACTCATAAACGCTAATCGGTAGCAGATTTTGAACTCATTCACAAACTGTTCCTGATCTCTTGTATTTAACAGTGCTACTGATATTTATGATAGATGCAATGCTTCCCTGTGGAAACTTCTCTAGTCCAACACTTTCTGTCTCACTAAGTTCGCAATAAACATAGGAAGTGTTTCGCAAAGTCACAAAAACCATCATGATTGATGTCATACTTTTGCGTGCTGGTACTGTCGAGCAGTGGTAACAGTGGAACGTTTACCTGATCATCGTTGTGAACATCACCATATTCTCTACAAGTGTCAAATTTGCCGACTAGGCCCGGTCAGTTTAAGCTACTCTTGCTGAGAAATAAAGCAAACCCAGAACACTCTGGACACGTTTTCCAATCCATTACTGGAACTTGTGGCTTGGATTTTCATATATATACAAGTTAAAAAGATTTAAGAGCACATCTTACCAGTACGGTGTTCCCTTACGTCTTTGGCTCAGTATAGTTTTTGTACTGCTCACAAGAGATAGAAACGAATATCATTTTCCTTTAAATACTGTACTTTAAGTGGTGTATAAATACTTCCACTCAGTAGAGTAAGATGAAATACAGACACTGGCCTGGAGTTCTCGAAGATACTTAAGTCTAAAGTTTGACTTAAGTCACCAATCTGAGCAATGCTATTGGGTAAGAATTTGACTTAAGCCAAATTTTAGACAAGTATTTCTAGAACTTCTGCCCAGGTTTGTTCATGGTCTCATCTTTGCGTTTGCCTTCGTGGTCTGTCTCTGCTATGAACACAAAGTTCATTTTTCAACTTTATTTTCAACACGACACAGTAGCATAAATTACATATCGTACAAACTATTCGGAAACACATGTATGCTCATACTAGATTTCGTATTTCGGTTAGCCAAGAAATATCAATATTACTGTCACTGCAATGATAAATTCTCAAAATTATTAGTGTTGCAAATTAATATTCGGGATGGATGTAATGTTGAAGAGACATGTGCTTACGAGAAGAATGAATTACTAAATTTCAGTCAGAGATCATTTCTGTCTTCATTTTCAACTGTACATATTCGTTGGTATATGACATTATTATATTGGTATTGCATTATAATATGTAACAATATATAGTAATATATAAACACATATCGTACACAATCGTAATAACGGTAAATTGTAGCTTAACTGTAGCCTATAAATCATCGTGTTGACGTCACAATAATAGGCAAAGTATTGGAGATAATGATTCGTTCACAACAAATCAATTATAGGTTAAAAAGCAGTATCATAAAACCTATGAATAATTGTACAGTCGCTTTAAATATTCACCAAAAAGTAAAGATATTTCACAGAAAACTATATCAAAATATTGTTCAGACTCATTCTAATTTAAAACTCACCAACATTTTACAAAACGTTGAAGGAAAGAAAGGCCTGTTGCGTTATATTTAATACAATCACTACATTGCATGCATCGAAAATAGTTTTTATTCGCAAATTCAGTTATATGCTAGCCCTATTCTATGCTCTCTAAGTACAATCAGTACTTTGGATACTTGATATTGAGCGCAAAGATTTTGAGATGGAACGTCATATTTTGACAGAATTAATCGCCTGGGCATTGATATATCAGAAAACAAAATAACCAACATACATGTAGTTCTGGGTGTGAATTTTAAAACAATCAACACAGAGGTTACTTTGCGTTTTAGGATATACAACTACATAGAAGTCATGAAGAGGCAGCTATTCGTCTTGTTTTTTCACAAAAGATACAACAAATTGTTTAGGGCCTAATGTTCAGAAAATTTTAAGTTCAGTAATGGGCTTAAGTTTACTAATCACCTTTGCAGCAACTGTCTTTTGCGTGCTTAGGTCACTAATGAACTTAACATTTTTCGATAAGCCTGCCATGGTTTGGTTAGGCATTGGAATACTGTAGGTATGATATTTTGACTCCAGCTTTTACTCTAGTTCAGCTTTTAGTTTTAGAAAAGTCTTTACAATGCACAATTTAATGGCAAAGCGAGCAGATACTAATTCTCGGAAAAGTGTCTATTGCTTTAACTACCATTACCGCCTGTTTGCCCCTGTTATTTGCTCAGCACATACAGTAAGTAATGAAACATGTAATTAAGCAATTTGGGACATTTGCATGTGGCTTCACTCGACATGTATATTTCGCTGATTCCACGAAGGATCGTAACACGAAACTGATGAATACAAGTCATATAAAATAATACACTGTAGTAAATATATACAAGTCAATCAAAGAGAGAGGTCTGAAGAAAACTCTTGCAGCAACGGCTACTGTGTGTGAGTGAGCGCTTTGAGCGTCTGGGGATAACACAATCTACATAGTTGATAGACAGTCCCATTTAAACGCCATTGGATCGCACGCTGTCAGTTGATGAAACCTGGATTTCAGAACCTTAAAGCAAACGCCCAAACTACTAGACTAACTGGGCTGCTTCCCAAGACTGTTTCCTTCAAGGTGACGGAATGGCACCAATTACATATTTTAATCGTTTACCAATTGCCAATTGTTTACCAATTCACAAAGTGATACAATAGTACAATGTGGAACATGATGAATGTGAATAACAGCACGTGTAATCGTTTCAGCCTATGTACCAGTATGTACCAACTAAATCCCCTTTTATCGCCCGCGTCTGATTAACTTCCAGCGCTCTAGAGCTTGGAGGATCCGGACACCATCTAAGATAAGCAGGATCCCGAGTTCCAATGCTACCATGACAATGGCAACCATGGCCACGCCACGTGCGGTGGGTCGTTCGTCCGCCTCGGTGAAGACGATGTTGGGGTGATATTCCTCTCTCTTCTCACGCAGGGCATCGTCTGGCTCTAAGCAAGTCAAGCAGACGACAACAAACTGTAGGAAAACACAGCAGAAAAGGTAGTCACACTGCTTATTCATGTATCAAGCGTACAGTACGCTTTGATTCAGGGCAAAATATAGCTTCTGCATTTATTGCTTTGGTAGTACGGTACTACCAAAGCAATGCATGAAACAACTATCTTTTGTATTATGCCAACATTAATAAAACGGTACTTCATACTTAAATACACGCATATTGTACCTGGGCAGACCTCGCCTATACAGGCTTTGATTTCCATCTTTTTCCCATCACAGATATCGTCCGTAAAAGGGGAAGTACTGCACACCCGGTGACGCTTCTGAATTCCGCGGTCACACGTAGTGCTGCAGGCTTCCCACTCATGCCATGGCAACCATACTGCTGGACAGAGTCTGGCCACACAGTCGTCACGATGTACGCTGTAGCCTAGTAAGAAACCACACGGCACCTGTGCTTATCTACACGAAAAGGTAGTTTTATGTTGCAGTTATGCCATGTTACATATTAATTCGTGTCTAACTGTGAATTTGATAGCATGGCCAGGGAAGCTGATGCTAAAACTACATAGTTTATCCAGAGCTACGCCTTGTAACGATCGGCCCATGTAACATTTTTAACTGATAGAGAACGACATTATCAAGACATTTTCAGGCTTCATAGAACCCCATAGATATGTATTCTACAACGTTCACAGAACAGTTGCTAGTGTTGAAATACACCATTGTGCAAAACCTGGTCTCTCTACTCACTGATGCCCCGTCCCATCTCCACGTCACAGGTCGCTGTGCCATTGCTGTTGTTCTGGCAGAGTTTCCAGCGCAGCCTGCTACCCTGACCGCATGTGGCCGAGCACTGACTCCAGTAGGTCCACTCCTCCCAGGCCAGAGGCTGGGACAGGTTTGGGTACAGGACACTGGGGTTAGCTATAGGGGAGCGGGTGGATGCAATGGACTCGGACGGGTTGGTAGAGTTGGGATTCAGCGAAGCTTCCATGGTACTGGAGACCCAGTGATCTGCAGAGTCGGTAGACTGTGTGGTAGCCATTTGTCCAGGCAGTTCAGTTGTTGCTGCAGGAACAACAACAATATTGCCGTCTGTTGAACTAACGTCCGGTTGGCGAGGAACCGTTGTCCTTCCTACTGATGTTGCAGTTGATGCCCCATCTGATGCCTGAAGCCCTGATGTTGCCTCTGTTGTTACTGTTGTTGTTGTTATTGCTGATGCTGATGATATTAATGACGATGATGATGACGACGACGATTCACTTGCTTCTACCCTTGTCGATGACCCCTGGCTGCCCTGTACTGTTATTTTCTGCCTTGGTGTTGCTGTGGTGTGTGTAGTTGTTGGAGATGTGGTTTCCGCAGCAGTAGTGCCATCAAACGTAGGTTCTGTGGTTTGAAGAGTGTAGTATGCAAAGAATATTACGTTCAGTAGATGCAGATATATAGAAAGGTGATTCTACATGTTTAAATTTTGCTTCTTTATAGCAAAATCCAATAGCTGCGGGATGCTGATGGATGGGTGATATCGGTAAATTTTAAAATCTATAATGTAAATAGGAAATATACGGATCTGTGGATGATGATCCTGTGGTTAATAAACCTTCTCAATGTTATCGTATACATGTATATAATTACATTTCTCAACGTTATCATGACGAAACAATGACGTCACAACAATGACATCACAAAAATGACGTTAAAGTACTACAAAGTAAGTGCAGGGCTCGAGATTGACGTTAAGTAGTGATAAAGTATAACGCACAAGATTACAGAGACAACGTTATATGTACCATACGACTGTCAGTGTTGACAAAAACTAAAACGTATGCCAAATCCAACGAAACCTCGAGGTTTACAATTTCAGACGCACATCGAAATCTCATGAATCATTGCCTTTTATTGAGGATTACGTACTGACCATTGCTAGGGCAACAGCGCAAATGAGACATCCATAACAACTGGTAGTAATTTCATATAGACGCATCTAGACAATTCTAGATGCGACATTACAGCACCGGAGAGCGCTGGAACGTTCCGACATAGGAAGAGAAAAACAACCATAGAATGATCGATAGAGAGATCATTCTAGGACGAGAGCAACGAGGAGAGATGATCGTGATGATGTTGAAAAAGTGAGCAAGACGGGGTCTTCGGCGCAGTCCAATGCACACCACTAAGTGTAGAGACTAACTCGGATTACAACACTACAGGTTAGCCGAGGCGTAATTACGTGTAGAGCAAGTGTCAAGTTTGAACGTCAATATAAATCGTATAAATATAAATAACGTTTAGGCTTCTTACCAGATTGACAAAGAAGATCGGAGGACATTATGTTTTCCCAGGGAACGCCCACCAGGGCTGGGGGGCTGGCACATGGGGCGGGGCTTAACAGCAGAGTGACTTTAGACGTCAAGACGTTGGTCAGGCTGTGTAACCACAGCATACAGCAGTTACAATGGAAAGGGTTGTCCCGTAGATCCACATAGTCTATATTAGGGGTGTCTTTGTCCTGGAAAGAACAAGATGTGTATTAACGTGATTACATGGGTGATCTAGTATATATCCCTGTATTCTTCGGAGATTTGTATCATGCTAACTCCTTAGGTATTTTCCTTCATTGGAAGTTTTTTGTAATTTTGTACATTTTTCTGTCGACTTGTCACATATATCTTTGTACAAGGCTTGTATTATTTTGTACATCATTTCCTGACATCTTTTCTACCGTTGTTTACATACTAAATGACCCCCACACCACTAAACGTGTCATTCATTTTCTCGGGTACGTAGAATACTAGCTCGCCATCCCCGATTACGTTTCACAGGCTTTCCATACCTATATTTTGTTTAGGGCAAGGGACAAAAGAAAAAACATTACAACACACCAGAATGTACACAAGAGGATAGAACCACTCAGACAAGACTAATGCTAAATAAGCACTGCTATTACTTACCACGTCCATGATGGCAATGCACTCGAACTTATTTTGTCCAAGATTTATCCTCTCCAGTGACTTGCTGAAGTGCGACCACTGCAAGTCCAATATCTCCAGCTCGTTTCCATCTAGTAGGAGAATTTCAAGGCTAGCGCCTAGGTTGACGTCAAGGCCAGAGACAACAGAGAGGCGGTTATGGCCTAAATCTAGGTGTTTCAGGACACGAAGATCACGAAAATCGGTGTTCTGGATGATGCTAATGTTGTTGCGATTCAGGTAGATGAACTGGGCAGTGTCGCTCAAACACAGGAACTGTGGTACGGCAGAGAGAGTGTTGTAGGTGAGGCTAATCATCACTAACTGGGCTCCACAGAAGGCCAGGGGATGAACTTCATCTATTTGGTTGTGGTTTAAGTAAACATAACGAAGAGAAGGCAGTCCTTCGAAGGATCCGTTTTCGACATACAGAATCCTGTTGAGACCCAGATCAAGAGTTATGAGGCTGTGGTGTTTCAGATGCGGTACTCCAGTGAGTTCATTGTCCTGTAGGTTTAGCCTGGTGACCACTGTTCCAGACAGACAGTAGCTGTCTATACCCACGGTGGTAATGGCGTTGCCTGAGAGTGACAGATCTTCCAGCAAATCTGCACCGAAGAAAGCTCCATTCTGTATCTCCGTGATTAAGTTGTCATCCAAAATCAGGTTTGTCGCTTTAGCTGGTATATCACGAGGAATTGAAGTCAGGTTCAGATTGCTCGCATCGTGTAGGAGATAACCCTGAGTCCCAAGTGCTAGCAAGAGAAGAGACACCTGAGAAAATACGAAACAAAACTTGAGACAGCGGACTATGGTAGAATGCGCCATTCCGTGTTCAAACCCAAACCCTAAAATGTCCCTTATCCGCACAAACTAAGGATGTATCAGAAAGGGACTAATCACGTTTAAAAGCCTAGAGTATTCCAACATTGAAGATGAGTCCACTTTTGAATATGACTCCTGATTATTTATTAGACAATATACAATACAACAACATGCATGTAAAAGCATCCCCTTGAATGTGTCACAGTGACTATTAAATAATGCAGCGGCAGGCTATTAGCCGTTTACAAAACAGTTTATAAAAGCTGGGGAAAAACGTAAAAGGGTAATGATAAATTTGAAAGGCGTGTTATTTGCAGAGTCTTGGGGGTCTATAGAAAACACTGACTAATCGATTGGCTTGGAGTCTGCTGCTTCAAGGGATGGCAAACATCTAACTTTCATAAGGGAACAATTATTATTGCTCTTGTAATGGCTCAATTGTTCGCGGAAATAACATACAAAAACATGGCCACATTTACGCGGTACTGGAAATTCAATGTGAATTTAACTGATTCTGGACAGAAAAGAAGCAAATACGCTTACTTATGTACATATTCGCCGTGGAATCCGATGACAAACTGTGTGTGCTGGCGCATGCCTATCCCCCAAGCGAGTGGGCGTCAGCAGTATTTTAGAAGCTTGTACATTGTCGGTTTTGTGGAATCCCTTCCGAACTGCATGCACAAAACTAATAACTAGAAAGGAAAAACATGACTTAATATTTTCATGAGTATATTACAATACAATAGCCTCTAGGCATACACTCAGCCATATTGGCTTACCAGAGCCATGCAGGCGAGCACACAAGGCTCTGGCTTCTTTCGCCACTAGATCCGTTTAGAATTACCTCCCCTTCTTGACATGTATATGGTAAGGCAACGAAGTACTTCTCAAACGTATATCATTAATCACCGTTTAGCATTAGTTATTGTCTATATTATCAGCACTGTGTAAAACGCTCTGAGAAATGCCGGAATTTTACTCATTGAAAGCAGGCGAGTCATAAAGACTAGATGGCCATTGGCTGAATGTACACTTCGCCATCACAGTGACGACAGCGCTAAACAGCGGTATGATTGGCTCCGACTGGCTCTCCGGAAATGCTTGCAATTGGTCGAGACCAGTTACTCAAAACGACTTTGGCTGCCACTGCACAGCTACATGCTGTGCTTATAGGACAATGACGCTCAGCATTGCTACCGCAATTTTGTCCTTGGTCTTGGCCGTATAAGTCATGTTTTATTACAATATGGTAAAAGATAACCGTAATAACTACATGGGGCTATCAACATGGCTCAACTCCCAAAATTTCGAAATCCAGTTTTTGGGGAGTTATAAGGCGACCCTCGTATAAATGTAGCATTGGGGTCGTTTGGCTCCTTCTATTTCTGGTTAACACGAACGAGGCATCTGTGGCCAGTTTCTGGAAAAAAAAACCTAAATCCGGCCCCTGTGATACGCTTCCTGGGATACTTTTGAACTGTCTCTGGTCTATATTATCCATGATAACAAGGGAGAAAGCAGTACAGTAACAGATTCGAAGACTCGCCACGATTAGCAATAAGAACGGTAATAAGGGTTAGTCATATTTTATTTCAATATTGATATTGTAGGACGTTCATTTGGAAATGAGACCACGTCGGTGGATTTTATATGTGCATCACGGCTGGGGTCAATTACCTTGTAATTGCAATTGAAAGTAATTTATTACACCTCTCCGTGTAATTGCAGTTGTAATTGTAATCAAATACTTTTCCAATTACATCTAAAAATTCAAATAGACTAAATGAGACATGCATTTGCCCCATAACTGTTAAGGCACAATGTAGGTATGTGTGCTGTGATAAGGGCTAACCGGCCAAACCCTTCCTCGCTCATGCTTTGTCTAATCTTATCTCCAGGGAGCCATGCATGTTTAAGACCTGTCTGATTTCTAGGCATTATAACCAACTGTATCTACACAGTTGCAGTCGAGTAATTTGTGTGTCTGAGACCAATTTCCTCCAAACAAAATGGAGCAAATAACTAGGCTTAAAGACAGACTTCCTAGCTGCATGCCGGTATCAACTTGTGCCGCAGCCCAAGGTCTGAATAATAGATCTTCAGTAAATCTTCAGTGACACTTAAACAAGAGTGTCACTTAAAGGTATTTTGTCGTTCAGATGACGTTCAGAACTACCAGTCTAAATCGCTTCCAGCATGCTGTTATATAGGCTTGAAATCCATCTGCAGCAGTAAATAAATGAAAAATTTGAACTTTTGGATTTGTCGCTTTTATTCCCATCCCAAATTACACTCCTCGTCATATTGATGGAATATTTGGACAAATAATGGCAGGATGGGGTTTGCACACAATGATGAAAAACATGTTCAGCTATTTGTCGACAAGCCCATTTTATTCACCTGCATTTCAGCCAAATTGTTACAAATATAGAGAGCACTATTCGCGGAAATCAAGAGCTCGTGAGTGGATGTTCAAAATGTAGAACAGTTTTTAAAATAACACTTTTTTCAAGCAAATATGCAAGTCCAGAAACAGACTCTTAAGTCACAGCAAAGTCCCTGTCCAAAAACTTTGCACTATTGAAGGTAACTTGCTTTGAAATATTTACTGTTGTGACATTATAAATATAAATCTACTTATTTCCCTAAATATTCCCTCAATATGACGAGGAGTGTAATTGTAATTATAATTAATGAAAAGTAATTGACTCCAGACTAAAGTAATTGTAATTGTAATGGGCTGGACCTAAGTAATTACAATTGTAATTGCAATTGAATCTCGTGTAATTGACCCCAGCCCTGATGTACATGGAACAACACATTCTATCAGTGAACCGTTACAAATCTGAAATCAAACGGGCGAAAAGTCCTCGAAATTTCACACATGGATATCACCAGGAGCCGTAGGTGTGTTGGCTTTAATTTGTGTTTGCTACAGAGATTATTTGTTCTGCTCGCCCTCCTGGGGGGGGGGGGGGGGGGGGGGCGCGCCCCCCCCCCCCCCCCCGCACCACCGCGCGAGCGGGCGCGCGGACGCGCAGCGGCAGCCAC
>JAAUYG010033104.1_pt1 | contig 13051 bp, 7 predicted proteins | sample 7278091 | NCBI WGS metagenome assembly JAAUYG01 (sample SAMN14350201, study PRJNA611818) | marine sediment metagenome | isolation source: surface marine sediment (0.6m) | place: French Polynesia: Moorea | collected 2018-08
AATCTTCAGTTGAGACACAATTGGCATACACCTCGTCCCAGTCAACAGTACTAAAAAAAGCATTTATTAGACAGTAGTCTGCTTTTCTGAACGCAGGTTTTAACATGTTTCCCTCAGATGGCCTGATATGGTGGTTCATTTTGCACAATACAGAAACATGATCACTCGAGCAGAATGGTGGCTCAGCTTGAATGTATTTAATTAAACATGTGGGAGGAGTAGCGTTTTGAAATTTTCATCCGAATAGGATCGCATATGTTTACGAACGCAAAAATAAAAAAATAAACAAGCGATTAAAGTTCAAAATAAAAAAATAATTAAAAAAATAGTCTGGTGATATGATGAATAGCTACCTTTCCACAAAATCTGGCGTTAACTTGACGGTCTCCGAAACGACGGACGCCTGCGGCACTACATTCTGCAGCAGTCAGGCAGAGCTAGAAAATGCGCCCGAAACCCTTTCCATATATATTTTGTATAAGTACCGGTATTCCAAACATTTGATAAGGGCAATAATAGATTATAATAATTATGGTAATGGAACGACAGAGTAGTGAATTCCCGAGGGCTGTTGACTGGTCCCATACCATATAATAATAAATTTAAGCAGTGTGGCACAAAATGTTTACTACTAACGTCATAGCTGGGTAAAAAGTCATCTGTTCTCAGTATCACATACATGTACAAATGTACACGTATATGCGTGTAAGAGCAGTGAGTCAGCAGCGCATTTCTCACATTCGAAATGATCTGTTCTCTAAGTCACTGAACGTTCTGGGCCGTGTGTAGTGTCCTGTTAAAGGACAATTGCTGTCATCAGTGGTCACTGTAATAACTTTTTGTAAGTTTATTTAAAAAAAAATAACTCTGGAAGAATAAAACACCACCTATCTGCAACGTACGTTATTTGATCAGCTTTAAATATTTCCTTCAACTTGAGCGTACTTAATATCTCATACATGTACATCAAGCAATGAGTACCGTAATAATTCTACAATATGGCGTCCACATGGGGTAGGCATTATTTATCCTGTGCCCCAGGCGCATTTTAAAAGCATTGGATCTGCGTCGCATGTCACGGTTTCAAGATTTCTAACGTTATGTCGCTTTATAGAATGTTTGTTCTAAATTGGCAATGGTAAATCGAATAAAGTAATAAGAAAATCTAATATAGAAACAGGACTAAAACGAACTAATTCCAGTGGTAATTTACATCCATATTGTCTGTATCAACAGCCCGGTTACCAGTATCTACAAATTAAGAGGCTAATAAGCTAAGTTTAATTTTACTTTTTAAGCACTCTATAGCCTATAGAGGCTATGTCAGGTTTTGTAAGAAACCTATTCGGAGTGTCACTTTCTATAAAGTTTCGCTTTCGATTCTGCAATGTAAGATTTTCTTGTAGCTTTTCGATGTTCGGTTTCTAAAATACGTATCTCGGATATTGTACAATATTTAAATTGACAACGTCGCGGGTCCGAAATGCAATATCAAATTTTGAGCAGTTACTGTGTGGCTACCACATTCCAAATCCATCACCGATTGTGCTTTCAGTGGAAATTTTCGTCACGAAAAGGCCTGTATTTACTATTTACTCCGGGGTATTTACTGAGCCAATAGATCTTCTTCAGTAATTTTTAAAGTGCCGCTTGCTTGCCAAAGTCCTGCGCCACGGTTGAGTGACTACAGCACTTATGACTGTGGTTCATTAAATAATAAAGCGCAGATCATGCAGACCTCAGATCGACCGAGGTGTGCCACGAACGCCATGGTCAATTGATAGGCCTACGTCATGACGTGGCCATGTGGAAAATGACGGTTGTTGCGATCCTACTGCTTTGGGCGCTAGCTGCGCTCGGAATTTGCGGCAAGTATATATTTTTTCCTCATGGATACATGTGTTCCCCTGCTCGTACGTGCTAGCGCTATTGGTTGACATAAATAGGTTAGATCGGGTCAATAAAGATGTACTATATCCCATGCTTAATTTATTATATTTATTTTTGCTAAATGCGAACGAATCAAAAACAATGAAGAGTTAATTGAGACTTAATTGTTAACTCTTAATCAAGATTAATAGTTAAAGCTATAAAGATTGTTATCACAGCAAACGAGAAGTGCATATATGAAAAGTGCAAAATTACATGCATTTCCCCTATCATTTTAGGGGAAATAATGATAAATCATGATTACTTCATGTTTTGTGTTCAAATAGATGGAATACAGGTCGTCTACAAGCTACAGTAGTAATTGGAATTGCTTTTAACTCTCGTATTTTACTGACATTGGTAAAAGAATTTAAAACTTATTTTGAACAAGAAGAAGGTAAGTTATAAAGCCTACGTTAGTCATGTAAGCTAGTAACTGGAATTGGTTTTAACTCATATTTTACTAACATTGGTAAAAAAAAATAAAACTTATTTTGAACAAGAAGAAGGTAAGTTGTAAAACCTACGTAAGTCATGTGACTGCAAATGGGAACTTCAATATGGAACAAAAAGAAAGAAACGTTACGAATAAAGGAAGTAAAAACTAAAAAAAAAATCATCTGTCTGTGATAAATCAACTAGACTAGTCATTAAATCCTTTGAACCTGAAATATGCAAAGTTCTTGCTATTGCTGTCTGTGGAATCTGGAAAAGTTGTAAAAGATTGTCTAAAACTGCATAAAGTAGTTCAATTTAAAAGGGGGATACATGCTGCTTTCAAATAATCATCCCATTCTTATACTTCCAACCTTTTCTAATATATTAGCAATATGTTTTACAAAGCAGGCTGTATTCTTATTTAAAATCAAAGAGGTTGCTGTACAGAAGTCAAGTATGACCAGAAAAACCTCAACATTAAATCTTTAAAATTTTTGATAACTTTGTAAATAATAAAATTTTGGTCGGTGTTTTTCTACACCCTTTTGAGGCCTTTGATGCTGTAGATCACTGCATATTACTGCATAAAGGTTCAGGGTGCTGCAGGGTTCAGTTTTAGGATTACAGCTTTTTTAATATACAGATATGCCTCATAGTCTCAAGTATGCACTCTGTATAATATTTGCAGATTATAGTACGATCTATTTTAATCAAATTGAAATTTTAAGCAACTTGATGGACTTTCACAGTTTCAACGTCCAACCGCTCTGGTGGTAGTCGTAGTGGTAGTAGTGGTAGGAGCGGTAGTAGCAACAGTGGCAGTATAGTGGTGATAGTAGTGCTAGTAGCGGTAGGAGCAGTAGGGGCAGTAGAAGCAGTAACAGTATAGTAGCCAGTGCTGACGAATTTACCAAACATGTATATCAATCAAACTAAACTAGTCTGGAAGGAGTCACCGTTTTCTATTCTAAGAATTAACTGTAATGTCTCCCTCTAGATGGTCTTTCCTGCCCCGACTGCACTGAGGCCGCCGGGAGCTGGTACTGTATGGGACATGGATATATGGAGCTGTGTGATGCTGGCGAGGTGTGCAGGAGTATTGGGGTGATAAGCGAGAGTGGTAGGATCCACACGGTGTACGCAGCTTGCACAGATCAATCACTGTGCACGGAAGAGTGTTCCCCTGATTGTACACGTTGTCTGCACTGCTGTGGTGACAGGAACGACTGTGACAGACGCTCGGTCACACTGAGAGATCAGTTCGGTGGGTAACAGGGTTGGGGTCAATTACTTTGTAACTGAAATTGAAAGTAATTAATTACACCTCTCCATGTAACTGCAGATGTACTCTTAATTGAACTTTCCTGGAGAAAAGTAATTGTAATTGACACCCTCAGTAATTGCAATTAATCAGTCACTTGTCCAATCACATCTGAAACTCCAAAATAGACTAAGTCAGTGAAATGACGTATGTATTTGCCCCATAATTGTTAAGGTAGGTTAGTGTACTGTGATAAGGGCTAGCCGGCTAAATCCTTACTGGTGCTTTCTTTAATCTTATCGTCAGCCAGCCATGCATGTTTAAGACCTGTCTGATTGCTAAGCATTATAACACCCACTGTATGTACAAAGTTGCAGTCATGTAATTTGTGCATCTGAGACAAATAGCGTACAACCAAATATGGACCAAATAAGTAGGCTTAAAGACGGACTTTGGATGACTACGGCGCTTGTTAAATCCGCGCGGAAAAAGAATGTACTAATAATATATGAAAAGCTTAAACAAGCCCCGATATCATGTTGCGTCTCTAAGATACAGGCAATACCTAAATACTTATAACAATTTAAAGAATAAAGCAGAACGAAACTTCTTTAGAAATAAACTCGGAATCTACAAAAATGACTCATCTAATGCTGGAAATTGTATAACGAAATGATCGGGAAAGTAAATGATAAATCCCCCATACCGGATTTCTTTGTGGTGAATGCTAAACAAGTCTCGGATAAACGTGCAGTTGCGGACTATTTTACAAACATTGGGAAATCAGTTGCATCCAAACTTCCTCAAGGGAAGTCCGAATATAATAGACTTAAAAAATACACGAATTTGACAAACACTGTTGGCAATATTTACAATGTAGCTATCCCCAACTGACCCGGTCGAGATTTTGGAAATAATAAATAAAATGAAGGAATAAAAGTTCCGGCTTCGATGGTCTAAGCACATCTGTGATGCAAAATATAGTTTAGGAAATATCTAAAGATATACACCCTTGTATATCTATTTGTATAAAACAAAAACACCCTTGACGTCTTTGTCGACTTGTCCAAGGCCTTCCATTCAATTGATCATAATACACTGATATATAAATTAAATCATTACGGTATAAGAGGATTGGCCTTGGACTGGTTCAGAAGCTATTTAACAGATCGTAAACAGTATACTCTCTTTAAAGATCTGAAGAAGAAACGTTCACATGTGGTGTACCATAAGGTTCAGTTCTTGGGCCATTGCTATTTCTTATTTATGTAAATGATATGCCTAATTGCCTTACACCCGCAACGGCCATTATATTAGCCGATGGTAGCACAATCTATAAAGGTCACAAAAATCTAAATGACATGTTTACCTTGGCTAATAGAGCTCTAGAATTATTGTTACAGCGGTTCACGGCCAATACTTTGCATGTGATGTAAGCAAATCACAGTATGTTTTATTCAGTCGTGTAAAAAGACAAAACCAGCTTATTCCATATGACTTAAGAATTGGTGATGTAATATTAACGCTCAAGTCAGACGCAAAGTTTCTAGGCATTTATATTGAGCAACATTTAGAGTGGGATGTACATATCAATCATGTTAAAACTAAAATGGTCAGAAACCTGTACTCTACAATGATTTGTCCATACTTGTCCTACGCGGTCGAAGTATGGGAAGCTGCAAAAAATCCCTCTTAAATAGTATAGAGATTGCACACGTCACCCATTTTCAAATATCTGCATATTGTTAAACTAAACGACCTTCATGAACTCCTATGAAACTAGACAAAGGTCAGACCCTCGTCTAAATAAAATTAAAGTATGCAATATCTAGAGCTAGGTTTCAGTGTCTCGGTCCCAAATTGTGGTCGAGCTTATCTTTACCACTACGAAATGTCCAATGTGTTAAAGTTTTTAAAGAAACGTTACGAAAGGTTATTCTGGAAAGGTATATCAGCCACGTACATGTAATGTATTTAGAATGAAAATATGCCGCTTGTGTACAGTTACTGTGGTTGATAATTGCCAATGTTCATTTTTCTATAATGCTTATCAAGTTTAATTTTGTTATGTTATTATAGTTCCATTTAAGGTCTCCTCTGGCTAGAATCTGTTAATTACAGCCAATCCCTGGCTCACAGAGGTAGGCCTGGATCTGACCATTAACGCTTGTCAACTGATTTTGTAGATTGACCATTGTCATTGTCATTATGTGGTTAGATCCAAATAAACATACATATATACATACATAATATATAGTGCTCAAAACAATTAATATTTTGCTTTGGCTTAAATATTTCAAAAAATATCTTGACATGGTTTGACAAAATACATTAGTGCAGCATTCATTGTGTGCACAAAGACCAACAATAGGAAAGCTTAGCTTTTACGTATAACACGCGTCATGGCGTACAAGGAGTAGGCCTGGAAGATTTATGTCATGGAATGGCCACCTTGATCCCCGGATTTACATGTATGTCCAATTGAATACCTGTGGGACATGCCCCAGATGTGTCTTTCCTCGTTGCCAGGACCTACCACAAACCACCTTTCGTGATATACAGTTATACTTCAATCTGTGGCAGTGGACGAAAAAGGTTGGAAGTAATAATTAACCATGCAGGTATGCGGAACTATTTGGCTGATCCTATTGGCTCACCCTGTGTTGATCCTTATGCTACTGTATGTTAATTACTATTTCAGAAAATTGCAGAAAAAGGTCCCGAAATGGTGACGCTCGTCCCACCGGTAACAGACAAAAGGCAAAGAAAGCAAAAACTGGCGCCTGTACCGGACGAAACCATGGAGGAACTTGTCGGATAAACACCAGTGGAAGCAGAGGTATTGCTTTCGCTTTTAAAAGTATCTCTGGTTGATGATTCAGATCAGAGGAGCCCCATGCCAATACTAGTCTAATACTCGTGGGTGGCCGTCTTCAGTCCGTCAATTCGTGTTTCTCAGAAACCGATGCAAATTCCCATCTTCGCATCCATCATACCTCTATAAGTGTGTTTTCGTTTCGGCTTTTTTAACTTTTGGTTTAATTCTGAATCTTTATCTAACGTCGATTTTGTTTTCGTTTCTTTTAACATATAACCACGTGGGAAACAAAGACTCAAAACGCTACAGTGTTCTCACCGTTTTCATTGGATTCCAATCCAAGTTCATGGCAAACATTGCATAAATGGAGAAATACAGGCTATTGTTTTCGTGGCGTTTGGCGATCTAGCAAGTTAAATTTTATGGCACCTTTGAAGTTGTTCGTGCATATGGTCATATAGATTAAAATCAAAGCGCAATTCGTAGTAGTTTTCTTTCCATTTATTAGTAAAAATGTATGTGAAGATTGTTAGTTATTGTAAGATGACTAGCTGGGATAAGAATAAATGTACATGTACGCCACTTTCAAATTTTAACACTGAGGAATCGATCGGAAATCATCAACATCGAATAGTTCATGTTTCGATGGCCGTAGAGCAAAATCTAACGGTCCAAAAGTTAGGTCTCAGACAGTTATTAGAGAAATTTAGTGGGATTTTTGACATTTATTGAGAAATTTAGTGGGATTTTTGAGAGGTATTGCGAAATTTAGTGGGATTTTTGATGTCAGATATGTTGAGGTTATTTTAAGGTCCTGCAGTGGAGTTCTGAATATCGACCTGTTACAGTAACTCATAAATGTCAAAACGTGCTACTTGTAGCGGGACAATGACGGAAATTTGACCATCGGGGCTAGTAAGAAACATGCAAGGGTTCTGTTTGATCTCAAATCCACCGGGGCATATATTGTGGGTCATTCAGTTAGCCGTTCTGGGTTACTCTTCTGAAAATCGACGGGTACATAATTATGTAATTCCAAAACTGCTGATCGTAGAGTGAATAGGATCGACTCTCATTCAGTTTCTGGAGTCAGTAATAAGCAAATTACAGAGTTATTTTTATCTCGCCCATGATGATTCCACAGTGGATTTAATGCGGGCTCTGGAAATTGGCATGTCAAAATGTCGGTCTCTCAATTTGGAATAACCCAAGGAGGTGTGACTTGTACGTGGTAGGGGTTCCGGAGATGTTTTTGATGTTCGTCTAATCTGCCAAGTGGCCAACTGAGGGTCAAAGCCAGTGGGCCTCCTATTAAATAATACAGTAGAAGTGTAATTGTGCTTTGATTTCATCATTAAAGGTGACAGTTTAGATGTCAGACGAAATTATCGCTGAAGACTTGTACTTAACAATGTCATACAGTAAATGTTGCTGTCATAACGTGCGCAAGGTAACTACTCTGAGGCGTCAATTTCTTGCCTTGTTCTTGTGCAACTATTTCCCGTTGTTACCTGATATCACTCAATAGTAATTTCAGTGAATTATAAATATGAGTCGTGGTGAGGTTGTGCTTTTATATCATATAGATTAAATTTTACATACAATGTAAGTATACATGTATGTGACGCAGAGTCTGTGGAGCATTGGAATATACTGGTGAGGCTGTTCCAAACCCGATGGAGCATTGCCAAGTTTATTGTTTATATGTGTGAAACAAACAAGCAGTTTCATCACACATGCAGCGCAAAGGTTCTTTCGTGGTTGCTTAGGCTCAATGGATTTACATCTACAAAGTGCTATTTGTATTGCAATCAGCATGTGTAAACATAATACTAGTAATTGAAGATTTGTTGCAGCGTTCATTATGTGTCAAATTTCAAAGCAACAGTGAACATTTCAGAACGGTCCTCTTGGCTCAACACGTTTGGCATGAAGAGTAGATTATTTATAGACTAGATAATTAATATACGTGTATATTGTTATGCACCCTCGATCCCCTTCTTCCCCCGAAAAAGCCTATTCTGTCTATACTGCGGTCCTCTCATGACTACTATAGCTACCTAGTTATTTATGACTCCCATCTGGTTACCTGTTATTAACGACTTTTTTCTCTTGAACTTTGCCCATGAAGATAGCGCCTGAGGGCGATCGGACTTTAATTTAGCAGTTTGTAGTGTGCATATATACATGTATATCGCTGAAGTTTCTGCTGAGAAAAATATAACACGCGGTAATTATATCTACACGATAAATATACAAATGCTAACATCCGTAGGCATTTGTTTCAAATCTGTATTTTCCTAGACTGTGGACTAGTATATGTACATGTACTAGTAACTCTGAATCATCGAGCGGGTTGGGCAAACATTTTTAATTTTGTCATGGTATAATACCCGTAGGTCTCCAGACGTCTGTGACGTAGTGTGCCTTCGCTCTTTCTTTATCAACAGGGTACTGTCGGTAAAATGGGAACGCCAGTTTAATGCCCACGATTATTACCATGTTTTAATGAGAAGGGATTCAACAGAACGGATCAGTAGATTAGCAATTATAATAAATAATAGATGACCGAATACGAGCAGCCGAAGATAAAGATTAATGACGAATCACCGCAAAACGCGACGTACAAGGGCTACTGAATACTGATCGCTCTAAATTAATACAAATACCGACTAATATACATATAGTGGGGAATTATTTTCGCGATTAAGCTGCAAGTCACGTGAGCGAGAAATAATAGATGAGCCGAGGAAATTAAATTCAATCATCGAATAATTAATCCTAATTAAGCACATTATGGATATTAGGTTTGGGTCTTTCTTATTCTAAACGATATAGGCATGGGCAAAGCTTGGCATCCTCGTGGCAGATCCTTTATCTGGAATATAACGATCATTGATGATGATCATAATTCGGCAGAACATTCGTTGAAAATCCATATCTCCCCTTTCATGTTTTATATGTGTCTGAAAAATGATGAAGCGCCTTAATTGCATATGCATGGCATATCCGCATAAATTAATACGCTCACTCAACACACTTTATGTATGCACAGAGTGTCATAATTCACGACCTTAATCCGAATCTCAATTGATACACCTTGCCTCGGGTACTCGCCTGTGATATTACCGTTGATAGTATTGACAGTGGTTGAAGACTCGCAGTATCTTGACCTCTGTACCCCCACCGTATAAAGTACCTATAGATACGGTGTCCAGTTGCTGCCAGTCTCAAAATATAGATCTCCACAGCATTTAACGTAAGACAGTATTGGTCGGTCGAATTAATATTATACAGTGAAACCTGCCTTTAAGACCACCTGAGAAATAAGGACAACCTGGGAATTAAGGACAGCTACTTCAGTCCCTAGGCCTATTCAGTACATAGAAATGAGCCTGAGAAATAAGACCACCTCACAATTCAGGACAGTTTTTCGCAGTCCCTTGGGTGTCCCTAATTCCCAGGTTTCACTGTAAATCATACGGGCCTATTAATCTAGTTGGACGAATTGGTATATCGCACAGACGACTTGACACATTGTCCCGACGAACTCCCATACGGTTAGGGAAAATACATCTTTTTGTTTGCTTGTCACCAACGGTCCAGCGTAGCCAACAACCCGCATTGATGCTTATCATGATTGCGGCGTTTTGCGTTAGTAATGGACAGTGACATGCAAAGATACGGCGACTGATATCATCGCCGAGATTGTTCTAAGACATTTTAGCAATAAACAAGCTTACACGTCATACAGCACAAAGGGAAACTACGTGTGCTTGAAACATATCTTTACTGGAACATTTAAAAGCCATATAAGGGGTATCATATTAAATGGAGAAAATATGGCAGAGCACATAATCTCCTTGTGCTGGATATTAGTTGTTGGATTTAGCTTATCAGGTAACAGATTTTGACTTACAATGGATGTTTTTAATTTATCACGTTCCAGCATCGCTTACACTTAATTAGTAGGTTCATTCTGGCGCTTCCTACAATTATATAGTGACGTATTTGGTTCTGGCCACATGGTAACGAGAATCTGACGGTTTGATCACACGTCACATTTTATGAATAATTTGCTATTTAAAACTTCATATACCGGTAGAGAGTAATGGTGGATAACTGCCTCGTATTTAACTACAATATAACAAAAGAATACACTTGGAATTAGATGCATGCACATCTATATTTCTAGGTACACCATAAACAGAGCAGTGAACTCCCCGCTGTACATATTTCCAGAGATTTGGGTGTGATGTCAATCATGTCACCCCCCCCCCCCACACACACACAAACACCATGCATACACATCCTACTATCTGTAAAGAATCTCAACGTGTAACGCGTGTATATGAGCATGTGTATGAGTTATTTACACCATTTCGGGTTAGATTTATCAGGCAGATATACTAGTAACAGCGAGGAGGTTATCGGCACACAAAACGACAAGGCAGTCTTCTTAAAAATGTTACTCAACTGACGGTGTCTTAAATTGGGTAGACCCAATCACACCACCACTACATTAAAAAACTGCCGAAATTGTTCTGCTGCTCTACTACTACTACTACTACTACTACTACTACTACTACTACTACTACTACTACTACTACTACTACTACTACTATTACACTGCCTACCTAGCTTACGAGAGCAGGAGGCGCTATTGTGTACAGTAGAACGCCAGAATCAAGATCCCTCATGGTCTGAACCAAAATGGTCTTAATTCTAAGGTTGTCGTTACGTTGAAACAATACAGCACTAATGCGTGTGACTTTTATTCTCCGGCGTTGACATGAGGCGGGGTTTCACTGTACTATGTTTCAGAGGGCCACAGCTATCAGCAGTCAGGTTACTGTTCGTCCTACTGTGATTCAAACGGTCACTTCAGAAATGGATTCTACTGCACCACACCTCCGGATATATACTGCTGCGGCTCCAGACACTACAAACAATGCTGCCTTAACGCCAGCCAGGACATATCAGGAATATATCCGGACGAGTGGGACTGCCCTAAATCCTCATGGATCCAGTACCAGTACGCCAACTGGTGTTCTTCGAAATCTGATTCGAAGAACGATTAATTTATTGGGAGAACGTACTTAATTTTAGTATTTATATCCAGACCAGATATTGACAAAAATCCTGAACATTTTTGTGCAGTGTATAACGTGATAGTCACAGTGATGTTCTGTTGTTGTCAGTTGCCACCAGTGAATGTGTTTTTATTGTGTATCATAGTAAAATATCATTTGATCACAGACTTGCGTACACTGAGGTGTTTTGGCAACGGCGCCTGTCATCTTGATGCGATAGTACTAACACTAAAGTAGAATAAAATATTCGTGAAGTTTATTGGGGAAGTAGTAGTACTAGTAAGCAAGACGACCCTATGCTTACGGTATGACGTCATTCATCACTTATTTCATTTTACTCCATGTTGTCTTGAAATTCCTTTGAATTAAGCAACGTTTGCATAACTGAAGAATCACTATCTACAATATTGTAGACTTAGATTTTTAATATGATGTTCCAGTTGGCAGGTGATGCTGGTGGGCTTTGCCACCATCTTGCTGGTGTTGCTGGTGAGCGCCTGCTGCTGTCAATGCTTTAACGCCTGTAGGATGGTTCACATGCGCAGTACGACCAATACTAACCAAATAGGTCAGTATATGTTTACCCGTCCCGGGCGAAATCATAATAAATACATATACCGGTATATCTGAAATTAAATGGTTCGCCCTGTAAAAGTTAATAGCCTATAATATGATACTGTACCGGGCGTGTTACAGTTATGAATTATGTAAATGGGTCGCCTGTAATTTCCGGCTGCGTCACTGGGAAGAATACATCATGTAAATTTATTGCGAATTCAGGGGGGGGAATCATAGAAAAGAAGGGATGTTTTCACGGCATTTGTGGTATGGGATTCATGGTGTGTCTGATTAGTGGACCCTGCTAACGTCTGTTGGTTTTCTGAACAGAATATAAATAATTTGCCCCCGTGGCTAGAGAACAGCAGGGCTGCACAATTTGGTTTCTGTTATAACGAGGCTTTCCACCTAGCCACACAATTTGCTTTGTCACATGTTTTTGTTTTCTATGGCCCTTACTAAAACGTCATGCATTATAAAGCGACCCATTTTTACGACCCAATTGTCCGCTTTTGTTACTAGGATTATAGAATTTGCCCCGGACAGATACAGGTGTAAGTCAATTAATTTCCACCATAGTTCCTCATGCTCCTTTTTATTAATGAATGACAATCTGTGTTTATGTTATCACTACATATGGGTTCTAAAAATCAAAATTTGCGAATGTACACTAAAATACATAACTCACACAGCTTTAATTGTTCACTTAATATCTTACATCCCTGCAACAGTACGGGGTGCATGAGCGCAGCCTCCACGTGGCGCCCCTGGGTATCAGGTCTTGTCGGACATTTTGTTCAGACTTGGCCTGATAGCGAATTGCTCTCACACAGTGCAGTACTTAGACTATAGCGACTTGAATTGACGTTGCAATCATTATCACCTGTTTTGGCACTGTATGACCCTTTTGGTGTTGATGTGCCGTTAAACTGTGATACCACCACCACCACCACC
>JAAUYG010011578.1_pt1 | contig 13050 bp, 11 predicted proteins | sample 7278091 | NCBI WGS metagenome assembly JAAUYG01 (sample SAMN14350201, study PRJNA611818) | marine sediment metagenome | isolation source: surface marine sediment (0.6m) | place: French Polynesia: Moorea | collected 2018-08
CAGAGGAAACTCTATATAGATTTGTGTGTTTTTTTTTGTTTTTTTTTTTTTATTTCTTTGAGAGAGAGAGAGAGAGAGAGAGAGAGAGAGAGAGAGAGAGAGAGAGAGAGAGAGAGAGAGAGAGAGAGAGAGAGAGAGAGCAAAGAGCTGGTGCTTGAAGTGCCATTGAATAGTTAAAAATAAAAAAAAACATGTTCTGGTGTCAGAAACGTTTAAATAGCGGTAAACACCAATGTGACCTTAGAAAAGAAGTATCATGACGCCAAAACCTTACCTGCAAAATGCCAGATCAAGGCAAGCACCCAAGCTACGAACTTCATCGCTGTTGAAGATATGTATGTTTCGCTGTCACAAGCTGTCGCTTATGAATATATGCGCGCTCGGACGCCACTATACTGCACGTGTAGTTGGCCGTGGGGCAAATTGGCTTGCTGGTTCGACTGCCGATCATTGACAGTGTCAAGTGAGTTGTACAAACAAACGGATGGTGGAAACAGCACCGTTTAGTACCGGTGTCATAAGGACCACATCATTTACTATAAGGAAGCGGTTGAAGAGGCACCACTACAAATATGCAAATGTGGAGGTACAAAAGTTAGTGGCCAACAAAGGAAACAGGGTCTGTAGTAGCAGCAGCAGCAGCAGCAGCAGCAGCAGCAGTAGTAGTAGTAGTAGTAGTAATAGTAGTACTCTGGTCCAGTCTTTAAAGATTCTGGTAGTTCTGGAGGTGCTACCCTTCTAGTTGAACCATCTGCAGATCAATTTATCTATTAATCTTTCACCAAAGGGCCCGGGCCGAAGGGTAGCTAGATTCAGGTGGTTCCAAATTATATGTGGTTTCTTGCATTAATTATGTAGTCACAAGAACTGACATATTTTTATTACCATGCAAAGGAGGTGTGTATTATTCTTTAAAATCAACAAATAACCAAATTTAAAGATCATGTGATTTAATGATTCAGCAGCTATACCCCACTTCCACCATATGTAAACATGGATGAATGGACAAAAATCTCTTTGATCAATGGTCACTCAGAAAATGTTGGTTGCATTACATATGTGCAGACCACGCTTCATATTTGAACTACAATTTTTTCTAACTGATACTCATGCCTATCTCTTTGTCTAAAAAGTCAAGATTGCTACCACATAATTATACTACTTTTCTATAGTAATTCAAATCTGTTGATGTACCATTTCTGAGTTATGGCTAAAGCTGTATGTGTGACCTTTAATTGATATAATTATGTAAAAAGTAGAAAACTTTCTGATGTTCATATGCAATTTTCTAATTGTGCCCATGCTAACTTAGCTCTTACTGTAGCTTCTGCTGTAGTGCTGTAGTCGCACTGTCCCTCCCATCATATTGATACATAAAAGGACAGTTATGTTATTTCTCTGTACAAGACGACACCCCCCTGAGGGCTCATTGTTAAAGTTTTATCATTCAGACAACTGCCAGTGTTTCCAAGATATTAATAGGAAATCAGGATTTTTTTTGGTTCCTCTAACCGGAGACCCTTTTGTGGTGGAAGACTGCTGCCCATCCTATCATGGGAAGGTCCATGTGAGAGTCTGCATTTAGCCGTGAAAGCACAGGGGTGTACGTATTTCTTGCAACATCAGCAGGTGGTTCAGTTAGAAATGTAGCACCTCCAGAACTTTCAGAATCTTTAAAGATGGGACCAGAGATGGCCTTCACAATGTCTGTTGAAGCTCCTGGTCAGGTAAGAGTAGATCGGTCTGAGACAAAATAGACACATGGGTGTGGTTGCATGCCGATCAAGCCTCCATGAGACCTAAGACCTTTTGAAGACACCCTACTGAGGAACAGCCCCTTATCAGAAGCTACTGTACCTCTATGGGAATCTCCTGAATTATGTTTAATGAAGGCCTGAAGATCTTTGGAACGGTGTTGATCAAAGCACCTAGATATGTCATCACCTGAGAGAGGAAGGGTGCCACATTGGTAGGGTTCACGGTGAAACCTGATGAGCAATTTAATGTCAAGCACTTGTCTAGGATCGACTCCTGACCATCTCTGCTGATTTCTTCATAAATGAAGATGCAGGTGAAAATGCAGATGAAGATGATATACCTCGATATAATCCATGTTCTATCTCTTATTGTAAACCCCATAAACGTGCAATGGGGCTGCCAGGACTGGACCAGGAAGGCATGCATCCTTAGAGAAATTATGCACATCTTCGGTTCCATGTCCTTGAGGATTGAATCCGGAGTCTCCATCTGAAACATCCCCACCTAAATTAAAATCTTTTAGATAAAGAATGCGTTGCCCCCCCCCTTCCCACTCCTCAAACAGGAAGTAACGGAAGTAAAACCCATCTCTCAACAACTGAAAAGCTCCTTGATAGCATCTTTCTTCATAAGGGATTGGGACTCAGCCCATAGACATCCATATCATCCTGAACAAGGAAGGGGAATTTTCATTTGATGGATGTTCTGGGGAACGGTGCCCAAACTGAGATGAGTGGTTAAAGAGACGCTATTTCAATTCTTGACACGAAAAAGTAGCTAGAAAGTGCTTCTTCCAACTTGTGCTCACTGAGGTCCAAGTGTCCAATAGGGGGCCAGCAGAAGCCTTAGAACTTTTAAGGGGACAGTCCATGACAAGACATATCTTAGGGTCCCCAGTGAACAGAGGCATGGTCAGAAAGTGAGGAACTCTTCTGAGAAGGGCTGGGTAGGATGCCTGTGCAGGGGAGACCAAGAGTACAGAGGTTCAGTGGGTCCCTCCTGACACAATATTTACACAGTCTCCCTTCTGTATTGTGGTGTCCAAGTCAAAAAAGGTTTGTTAAAGGAAGGCTCCCTAACTTGAGGCTTCCCCCTCTGGCCAGGTACTTCTTGGGAAGTGAGTGTCATGACTGCATGACCAGTTACACCCAAAGCCTCCATCTTCAAGGACTGCTGGCAAACCCCTAAGCCACTGGAACTCTAATCATGTCTTTAGGCCCTTTGTACCCCCCAGGAGCTGTCAACACAGGAACCCCTACCACTGAAGACATAGCTTCCTCAAGTGGTTTATCGAGAAATTCCCCAGAAGGCAACCTTGGTTGTGATAGGACCGCTACTCTGGCAACCCACTTGGAATGTGTGGGAACTGTGGTCATTGTCGAAGAGATGCCTGCACCTGCAACTCAATTCCTCTCAGGTAGTCTTCTGGGATTCTCTATATATAGGTAGGTGTCTGGAAAGTGTTAAGATTAGGGAGTGGCTAGATGGAACCAGTTGTGGCATGCCACTTGCAACATCTCGTACCCATCATGTACTTGGCGCTGCCCAGCAATGCTTCTCCCTAGGGAACTCTTGCTTGGGAAACATTTTGTATTACCTAGGGTACTGTACAATGAGAAGTCATTGTACAGTGAAAGCGGAGTCTGAATGAAGGTGTCAACAGTGAAGTTGGCGAGGGATAATGAGATAAGGTCGAAGACACTTAAGCTTGTGACACACATTTGGAACACTTGAAGACACTTGTGATACACATTTGGATCAATGTGGCAATAACACTCACAAAACTCCTTTCATTTATCGTCAAATTGACAGTATATGTCAGGTGGAAGGCTTCTCAGGCTGGCCCTCTGTGGGTGGCATATTGATCCATACAGAAAAAAATTAATAAACGGGACCTGGCTGCCCTGACAGCATTAAGCAGTGCTTACATTCTAACAGAGGAAGGCCTTTCCCCAAACACATGAAATACCCGTGCAAAGGCATACATGTACAGTAGGGACAATTTTCAAGTTTAAAGCCTTTTTGAGCATTTTCTTGGTCCTGTAGGACCTTGTGCCTTTTTCTGAATATCTTCTCCTCTGGCGTTGCCTAGATGGTTTGCTTTAAAACAAGATTTCCAATGGCAATAAGACACAGAGTCCAATGGGGAGCATGACAAAGGTAACAGCATCAACAAGCAATGCCATAACATATCAGTGGTCAGAAGAATATATACTTCCCCGTAATAGCATCCTAAGTCTGCCAAGGTGTGTAGCAAAGGCATGCAAAAAGGTCAGTGCAAAGGGGATACCCCTGTATGTAAGCATGGCAAATTCGAAAAAAAATCACTTAACAGTAAGATTTTCCTAGCTCTTCTAGATCTATATCTGAACACATCTGTTCAACTCAGAAGGGCAGGAAAGACTGGCAGGCTTTTAGTTGCAGTCATGGTCAGGGAGCAGGAATTTTGCTAGGTCCAGCAGGGGACAACCAGGGTTTGTGGATTGATGTGTGAAATCGATTGCCCTATTGTCAATTATTATATGCTCCCACGCGTTCAATCATCCATATCATAGTGTTCAAGTCAAATAGGAGCTGGATATTATTAGAGCATCAATGACACTCGTGACGCTGTAGACAATTTAAGATATACTTCGAACTTAACTCCGGTGTCAAAGATGTGTATTAATTGTACTTTCTTTCATTGCTTTACAGTACTCTCTATTACTAGGGACACCTCTTCTGCCAAATAACTGTCCACATTAGCGAGGTGCCCTATGGTGAAGGGCATGAAATGTAGTCATGCTACTTGTTGCCAGAATTTGTGTCCTGTCTAGAGGGAGTCGTCGAGTGTCCTTAAAGAGAGCGAGTTGATGTCCATTTTAGCAACTCAAACACATTGTTGCCATGTACATCTATGCGTTTATTAGATATACTGCTGTGAACACAATAACAGCTCGAGACAATCATCTCAACAATTTTAACCTCTCAATATTAACCTCCATAAAATAAAGAGACAAAAATTTGTAGCTTTCTGCTGCCAGTGATAGAAAGGTGCCCAGATAGATCGGAACAGCCTGATGTGAACACACTCCATTCAAACACTTCTCCCACAGTTAGAAATATCACACACTTCAATTTAGATTTTTGGAAACGATAGAGTATAACTAGAATCAGGTACTTCACTGCCAAACAAAGGTAAACAGATACAGCAAATATTTTTTTCAGATTTTTTTTTCAACAAAGAAGAATGTAACAAGATATTTTGGGCAACAGGAGCAGATCCAGAACACGAACCAACATTAACAAGTTGTTCTCCCACTCCACGGGACTTTGGCGAAAAACACATTCAAGTTTCTTTATCTTGCAACGCCACCATCCTTAAATAACATGCAAACTTCCCATGCCCCAAAGCCTTTGAAGGTTGTCTCGACACTACCATACTTCATGCCAAATAACCGTATATTTAAGATTCTGTGTTCAACAAGTTCATTTTCCAAATAGCTTTTTTTTTGTTTGGCTTCACTTATATATTGTGGAAAGAATTTTATAATATCAAAGTTTATACATCTATATTGTTTTGCAGTGTTGGATTATGCCCCAAACATTAGTTACTGGTACTACACGATATCCGTTACCTGGTACGCGACCTGCACGTTCAGTACCCCTAACATGCTGACAGGGATTCTCAAATATCACTCTAAAACAGCTCGTACGTTCATTAGCACTAAGATACTGACAGGGCTTCACTGCCAAATATCACTCCTAAAATGGCTTGCCTGACCTGCTTTAGCTGCAAATAGCTCATCCCGCTCTCCAGTATATAACTGTAAGGATCTGTATTATTTTAATTCGTCATTTGAGTTGCAGTACTCTCAACCTAAGATACCACAGGAATGTATATCACAATGTTTGACCTTCTTTAGCTGTGTTGATTGCAACACTCGTGTGAAAGGGTAGCCTCGCCAGTGAGCACATATAATGATACCGTTTCCCATCCATTCAATATCAAAACTGCCTTTCATGATATATCACCTCCCTTGCATATAATACACACCAATGTGCCTTTGGTACAAAATAACTCAGATGCGACCAAATGTGTAGGCACAAGTCAAGTCAGCATTATCCTCAAATTTTCATACATACATTCATTGTTTTTTAATACCTCCAATAAATACAACCATAAAATCAGCCACTGGCTTTGGGATTATTCAAATACATGGCTTCATAGAAGAGCTATTCCATTCCACGGCATCGAGAAGTACCAATAACCATGGTCCATTCAAACACCCTCAATCTGCTGATGAGGTATGCAATCCATTACTGCACTGGATGTTTATGCCAGATGAACAAATTCAACAATCATGTGTGCAATAGCAGCAAATAAGTTCATCTTGAATACATTTACGGCCGCCGAAATGGAATAGCTCTTCGGGCACTGCAGCAGTTTGGTCCATTGAAATTGGTTCCTGGAACTCCTTGGAATGTATAACTCAGCTTTCGACGTCAACGTCTGAATAAGACATGAAAACACTGCAGCACTATGAGAAGCTCTAGTTCAGGCAACACGAAGATGGGATGCTATATCTTAACAAGACACAACACTGACAATACCTGCAACTAGTTATCGTTATACCACTTGCTCATATGTTCTGCTATTGTCACTGTTTATTCCGAAGTACGACATCAGCAAGTTTTACTGTAGATATTACAAGAACAAATCACAATATATCAAGCCGTGAGACATCTACAAGCTAAACACCACATTTTGTACATTTTACTAAACCAACGGCAGTGAAATTGAAAGGAGACAAAACAGCATGTTAAAGTGACACTGCGGACATCATAAATACTCTGGTATCCTTACCATACCTATGGGAGCTACCAAAGTATACATATTACATACGGTGGCCAATATGGGCCACATATCTGATAGTATGAGAGTAAGTGGGTGACATGTGTTGGACCACGATGATCATAAAAAGTCTAACCCCTAACACATTCTCATCTAACATGGCACTCTTCTGTGGTGGCCATTGGAGACAACATTAAGCTAGGTCAACTAATTAACATACGTCCATTGGCGGGGCAAACACATCTTCAAATTCAAAATTCAAATATTTTAGAAATAAATAACTAGGCCAACTATTTCCTTCATTTTATCAGCTCACAATTCAGTGCCACGGGCACCATTTTCAATAAGTCCTGATCAGATCATGAGAATGTCGTTTTCAATGCTTGTGCAACTCACGGAAATCAATATAACCCAAACAGAACGAATTTCCCCCAGGGACTCAATCAAGCATGACTATAAGGACCCCTACATAGCTACACAACTACAGAGTGTCTATGGCTTGTGAGTGGTTACTCCTTCTTCACGCTCCGGTAGTAGTCCACCATAATGGCCCAGGCAGAGGGAGCCATGAAGCCATCTGGAGGGTTCTCGCCAGCGCGTGCCAGTGCCCTCATTTTCGTGCCCGAGATGAAGAGGAAGTCGTCTTTCTTTTCTGGATCGTAGAAGTCCATGGACTGTGTTTTCTTGTTGTATGCCGCCACACGGAATGGAACGATTTCTAGCTGTGTAAGACCTGGGGCCATGGTCAGCACCTGGGGAGCGGGGCGAGTGGGAGACGAGAAGAGTATTCTTTATTCTTGGGCTGTACAATGGTGCTTTGTTATTACAATGGAGGCTTTAGATCACCCCAGAATTAGTCCAAACCGCAGATTTAGAACCAATAAAACAGTTATTCTGCTTCACTAGTACAATGTAAAACCACTTTGGCCTTGATATTAAATGTTTGGCCTTAATTGTGAGGTCTCATCGTATAGAGACAAGTTTTGAAACATACATATAAATAAAGTATATGGACTTTAAGATACGGGTCATTTTCACATTAAGAAGCCAAAATTTAATTTTTTTTATATCTGGTCTACAGTTTGAGATGTTATTACAGCACTGATCTCCCACTCCGACATTAGGTATAACTTAAACGGCGTGAGGCTCCCTACCTTGGCGCCGTGTGTGGCATTGTACAGGTCTTGTTTGGTGTCGGGGTGTGGCATACCAGCGGGATCTCTGCCTACAATGTAGTAGTGTGCTCCAGTCGACATCCTGGCTTTGGCGTGCCACTGAACCTGTAAACAGAAAGATATCATTAGGCTAACACTTTATACAAGTTATGATGACTAATTTTTCATGTAGAATTACTAAATGCTATTTTTCTTAGTCAACACTGCTTTGCTTGCAAACCAAAACATGCATATGGGAACACTCTGGTTACAATGAACTGCAAGAGGACACAGTTTGCACAGATTTGTTTGCAAGAAGCTGTAACTGGAACAGCTCCCGAACATCAGCCCATGTGTCTGTGGTCTTTTTTTACAAGAATGGGGATAAGATAATCCTAGGCAGTGCTAATGAAGTTCGGGAAGGCCAGTGCGAGTCTCACCTCTGTGGGACCGGCATACATCATGGGAGATGGGAAGATAGCCATGACCGTGTGGTCTGGATCCAGAACCTTCTCGTCCATGATAGCCTGATGTTGCTTGATACGCCAGGACAGTGGCACATCATCTTCTTTGGTCCAGCCACCTGAAAGCAAAGGGTAAATGTCTATTGAGCTTCAAATCTGATCATAAATGTACAGTGGTCCATCTATTTTACAACCCTTTATTTTACGACCACTCTGATTGCAAGACCATCTATCTTTGTACCAAAGTACAATTCGGTGTACTACTGAAGGTCTATTTTAACACCACCTGCATTATAAGACCACAGTTGCACATGGTCCCATGGCTGGTCTTAAAATAGAGGGACCAGTATATCGAAAAGAGACGGAAAATGTTTCTATGTTATTAATTCAGATATGTGTTAAACTGATGATATTTTTTTCAAGACTTGAAGGAGGGGATAACCGGTTGTATTATTTGTGAAGCGTGCAAGATTTACTCATTATGTACAGAGAATTTGCTATCTTAAGTGTTGGTCCTAAGAGAGACCCTGATCTACCAAGAAATCTTACAACTCAACTGATAGACAAATTTGCTGCACTAGTACTGCAGTAGACACACTATTCAGCTAATCGTCATGAACGTGGTTGGACAGAACTTTATGCAGCAATTTAATGAGCAAATATGCAGTGACAACATACCCAGTGGATGCAGCAGCAGCACTGGCTTCTTGTAGCCTCTCTCTATGAGGCGACGACGCGTGTCTTTCATCAGCAGGGCGTGACCGTTGTGAACCGGATTGCGCAGTTGGAATGCAAAAACCGCATCAGCCTGAACAAGAAAGAAAAGCGAACGTAACAAGGGTGAAATTTTGGAATATGACTAAACACTTATTGATAAAGCACAGTGTGATTCTAGAGTGCATAATTATTCCATAATTGCAGTATACACAGTATATATTTTAGGAGAACACTTCTACAATATGTGTATTAAAGATAAATGCCATTTCATATACAATTTGGACATTAGTAGTTTTCTGTCTCCATCATAACCTGGCACTATAAATCTAATGTTACTATCTCAGCAATGGATTCACAGCTCTCGCCATCACATGAGCATACACCTTACAACATGCACATGTGGTAGTGCATGTATCTCCGTTACTCACATTAAGCTGTCTGAAGCGAGCTCGGAGCTCGTTGGGAGTGAGACGATACTCGTCCAGTCCATCATTCCAGCAGATACGCTCCAGAACTTCGAGATCTCCACCACAGAGCCAGTCTCCGCTCTCATAGATCATCTGGATTAGACAAAGAACACTATAAGACATAGGAGAAACACAGCTCTGCTGAACACAAGTTACCAAGCACATTTTTTTTAGAAAAATCGATACATGATTTGTCAGTAAAGAAAGGACTGCTATACACTATTAGCAATACTATGGTACTACCATATCATACAAGACAAAGATATAGTTTGGTGTAGCTATTTAGAGCACTGTGGATTTTACGCTATATAAAATAAATTTATTAAAAATTTATTATTATTAGCTATTAAATTATACGGTTATTGCACCGTTGTATTGTGCCGTTATAGCACCTAAACCTTACTCTATATAAATTCCTTACGGCATAAAACTTGAGTCACAAGCACTAAATAATACATAACGCCAAGAACTCTCTGGTGTTTTGGGTGTTGTAGTATGGGGCTAGGAAACAAACCAACCTTGACGTAAGGATGGTCTGGATGGCAGGTTCCAAACTGGCGGCAGCATCGCTCTTCCTTCCTATGCTCATAGAATTCTGGCGTCCGTAGTATGGCTATCTGACGTCCCTCGTACTGCAGCGTGAACGCCGACGCTCCTTCCAGGCGTTCTTTATCCTCCGTGTGGACAGGAAGCACTATCGGAATCGATTGGTTGGTCACACCACCTATACCGAGGTAGGGCGAGACATTAATGCGATAATCCTGATATTATGGACTCCTGGTAAATGATATTCAAATTACTAATGGGTATCAGGATATGTATAGTCTCTTGTTGGTTGTATGGTAATATGCCATACAGTAGTCTAGTCCCCATCTAATAGTGACACCCCCTCTGCCAAACAATTCTGTCATATGATAACAATAGTAGTAATGTTAAGTACGTAGTACGTGTACATATAGTAATATGTCATTGTAGTAGTAGTTGTCAAAGTAGTAGTACTAGTACTACTAGTAGTAGCTGTACTTTTCAATAGTAGTAGTAGTAGTAGTAGTAGTAGTAGCAGTGCCGGGTAGTAGTAGTAGTAGTAGCAGTAGTAGCAGCAGAAGGTATTAAATAATTAACAGCCAGAGCAGCAATAGCAGTTAATTGTACAGTGCTTTCATAGTATTTGCTGCAAGAATTTGTACCCTTTCTTGAGGGGTGTACGTCCTCTCTAGAGAGTGTCCTTCAAGAGACAGACCACCCTGGCACTGTATAGTAAAACCCTGCATAAAGATTACCTTGGAAATAAGACCATCCCTGAGTTAAAACCACTCATTGGATTATCAAAAGCCACACACCAGTGCTGTACTGTTTTGGACCTAAGGTCATCTCAGACTTAAGAGGACTCTGGCATCGACTGTGGGTAGTCTTACTTTTTGACTCCACTGTAACTTCAAGTTTAAAGGCTTTTTGTAGAATGGGGGAGTCCTATATAGTCTATAGTACAAATACGTACCATCCAAGAGACACCCGAAGTGCTGACATTGCAGGAATTCTCTTTCCCTCATGAAGCCAGTCAGCGGAGTGGCCCAGCCCTCGGACAGAACCTGGACCCACTGCAGGTCCAGCTGCAATGGGAGAGGAAAAACACAACGATGATACAAATCAACGCATTCTGGATGCTGAAGCCTAGACTGGAGAGAGCAGTCCAGAACACTAAGAGCATAGGACACATGTAATTTATGAACTGTGACGTTAATATGCATCAGCCAAAAAGATTTTTTTTAGATGGCTTATGTAACAAGCAATTTCAGCATATTATATGTATTAAAACATATCCCAGTTTTATCATATTGGTTTCCAGTATCTGAGTTACCACAAACCTTATTTATTTGTACTACCGTCATAGTAACTTTTACGGTATTCTATATACATGTATCGGAAAAAAAAACTGCTAAGCTTATGTACTACAAAAAGTCTACAATGGGCTATAAGTCAACATTTACGATATTACGATTATATACAATTAAATTATATATACACGTATCTCCCAATAACAATTCCACCAACACCACTTTACTATCTTATACTATAAAATCATTGGCAACCACAGGTTAATATTCATGACCAAAACATCAAGGCTGGAAGGAAGGGTGCAATGTACCCCATTACAGATATCTGCCATGCGTAGTGCATATCATCACAGTCCATTGTTGATAAAGGTACATGTAGCATAAGACTTCAGATTTCAAGGAAAATTTGGCCCCAGTGAAGTCCTGCAGATTGAGCTACTTTGCAGTGAAAATCGAGCCTTGGAAAAACCCTTCGTGTGCCAAGCATGCCAAGACAGGGTGGCAACGACCTGAAGCATGCTATGTTCTCCGACCACTTGACAAGTAACGAGGATCCATCTTGCTCCAATTGCCATGGCAACTATGCCACAATGGCAGTTGCGTAGGGGGAAGGAGGCGTTTGTAGGCTAGGGTAGAGGCGGAGGCAAGGATGCAGTGGGAGGAAAGCGGTAGGGGCTGGGGAGAGGGGTGAACCAGGAGGGCAGAAGTACCACAATAAAATATGGCCCTGTTAGGGGGACTGTGATGTCATGTCTTTATTAGAGACCTTATCCTGTAAATTAAGGATGGCCCTCTGTATTAGCAAGGCTGCCCGCGTCCTTACGTCAGCGGCTAATCCTTCATATACATGTACTCTCAATCCTTGTCAGATATAGGCTAAGCATTTAACATATTTAATTGTTTAATGGCTGGAGGACAGGCATGTAGAACCTGCACCCAGTGTTAAGTAAAGTCATTACAGTCAGGTTTGTGGGCATCTACAACAATGGTTATTTCACTGAACATGGATTATGTATTACAATATCCTAATTTATAACTTAATGTCACAGGATTACGTGTAATATTGCACCATGACCAACACTACAAAACAAGAATTTGTTATGGATAATTCAAACCACTTTTTTGCCTAGATAATTGTGTTAATTTGTTCATTGTCGCTCCTTTTCACAGTCAAATTTCACGCAGTCAATAAGGCAAGGAGAAGGATACAACACACAAAACGCCCTTTGCAAGCTGTGCAGTGTCATTGAAATCCCATAATAGCCATGGATTTAGAGGTGGATTTCTGAAAAATTGCGCGACTCGACATATTGGAAGAAATATGTCCATTGTAGGCTTAACTATTTAGCAGCTCAATTTTCTAATTACGTTTCCAATTCCCTACACTGTCCACAGCACATGAGGAAACCAAACACATGTCCGAGGTAAACGCTCACTCATTTATATAAATGAAAAGCTCGCCTCATTGCCAACATAAATTTCCACCCCTGTGACATCTTCTTCTCGGAGCCTGTCTCAATTTTAATGGTCGAGTGTGCATGTTTCTTCCTTCCGCATCCTTTAAGCCCAATTCTCCTTGTCCCTCTACTCCGCGGAAGACATTTATTACGCTAATTACAAAATCAATAGGGTCTTCTGCTTGGCCACGAGACAACGTGTCTGAATGGTAGGAGGTTGGGTTGTTGGATGGGCAGTTTCAGAGGGGAGAGCGCCTCGCATTGTAATGCCGGGGCTGCAGTCACATCACTACACATAGAACCTGACAGGTCGGCGGAGGGTCGCGTCCAGTCAAGTGAGATATATAGAAGGGAAAGAATGAAC
>JAAUYG010060584.1_pt1 | contig 13049 bp, 11 predicted proteins | sample 7278091 | NCBI WGS metagenome assembly JAAUYG01 (sample SAMN14350201, study PRJNA611818) | marine sediment metagenome | isolation source: surface marine sediment (0.6m) | place: French Polynesia: Moorea | collected 2018-08
GGGCCACACAGTCACACGGCTGGCCTGGATATAGTGTGGTAGCAGCATATCCTGCCAGTGACAGCCAACAGTGTCCAGTTCAGATTGGATCTTACAGCCTTCCACCAAGAGAGTAGCGTGCTGTTCCCATCCCCGTACCTTGGGTCCACAGATCTGCTGTAGCAGGTTTCAGCATGCTGTAAACTCCTCCAATCTGCTACACTGAGTGCCGTGGTAGTAGAATATTCCCGCGTTATGTGCAAACTGCAAGATATTGAACTTGCTCTTTTCAGATTGATCATCTGCAGACAGCGTACATGCAGCAGAAGCCAACCATGCACTTTCAGTGGTACAGAGGTCTTTGCCTGACACATGTGACAAACTCCGGGCCAGCACACCTTTACCCCATACAGTATCCAGGGCTGTCCCAGGTGCTGTGATCTCTAACAGTCTGGAAAAACTGAGCCTGGTGTGGCCTGATGGGATAGGCAGCCTACTAGGAACCATGTCAGAGCTTATGTCACTGTCACAAATGTCTGAATTGAGTCCAATGGATTGCAGTGCTTGGCCATACCAATTCTGGTAGTAAACGAGGTAATTCTGTACCAGATCAGCAGTCATTGTACCACAGTGGTCTTCTATAATACCTCTAATACAGGTGGAGATAACAGACCTTGGCATACAAAGATAAGATAGTGGTGACCGTAACTCCTCTAATACAGGCTTGATATCCCAATTATAAAACCATGCATTTTTATATCGTCTCATAATATCATCCAGAATACCCATGCCATGGCAACGATCTGCAATATGAAAGTACAGCATTGCCAGCAAGCGGTTGTCATAAAGGCATTGCAGGGAGTGGACCAGGTTCTCATCGCGTTGTTGCTGATGGCAGATAAATTGAAAGTTAATGTGTGATTCCACAGTGGCAAATGTTGTTGCCAGGAAGTAATCCCCAATGCCACTTTCCTCCAAACATCGTTCACTTCTGTGGTAAGTATGACACACGTGATTCAGAGAATCCAGGGCATCTCCCAGGGTGTTGTTCCTGTCTGTTGCATTCGGTTCATGCCTGGATTTTTTCTGAATACCTCTAGGAGACCAAGGATAGCCGTACACTGCAAGCTGGTATAAATCCATCTCACACTGCAAAGCATTCTTATTCAGAACATGCCAGTCTCCATAGTTTATTGTGGCATTGTGCACTGTGCTGGAGCTCTGACTGGCACCAACAATTGTGTTGCCTAGGTGACTGTTAGGTCTACTGATGACAGAACTTTTGGCCACTCTTACCACTAGCAACAACACCACAATCATCACATGTTTCACTTTCACTATGAGGTTGAGTTGGATTGATTCCATTAAGTCCGTGGTGATTTTTCTAAATCATAGCGCACAGGCAGAAACTTGGGACCAGAGAATTTCTCCTGCTCTTTTTGAAAAATCCCAAAGCAGTCTGTAAGTGCCAACATTTTACATGTATCATTACTTACAACATAAGGGGTAGCCATCAAGAGCAGTCAATAGGCAATGAAGCCTGAAAGACTGAAAAATGCATGATATGATATGATATGATGTATTATCAGAAGTCAAAAAAGCATTTTGTGTTTCCCGTCTCGCCCTCTGGTATTCCGCAGTGTGACTTGAGGTTGATATTTATATGGATCCGATGCTTGAAAACGTGAGAAATTCAGAAATAGTTACAATAACCAATGACATTTTGGGTGACCTGTTACTTCCTCCTTGGGTTAAAATAAAGCCAGGAATTACATCGAATGCCATCAGTTTTGTGAGCAGTATCAAAATTCTAACTGCTTCCTCCTTGGGGTAATTGATTAAAAGGTATATGGTAGTACATAGAGGGCAGAACGCGCAGCGGAGGGTGGAAATGGGTATTTACCCATATAGGGCCAGGGCGAGCATGATTCATACAACCCCCGCTATTATAATAACAGTGTGTCAGTAGAGGAACGAAGCAAGCCATGACGTCAGACATATAGTGCTTACCCACTGAACAGTCCAGTGAGTAAGAACCACATGCCTGACTGGTCTTCTCTCTCTCTCTCTCGCTCGCTCTCTCTCTCTCTCTGGCCTTTAAAATTGATTATTTATATATGCTGTTACTTTCTTTCTTTCCACATAATAGGTACAACAACGTTGGGGTAACGTTAAAATGTCAGTTGTAAGCAAGAGCTTAAGCCGACATGTCGGGGTTTCTTATTTTCACTTTATATGTGTGTGCACCGATGTGTGTCCGTTTGCAAAATATCTCATAACAAGAGGTCCATGGGCCCTGTCGATCTGCTGGATACCACTCACAAAAGCAGTAAGGACATTGTCATATGTCAAATGCCTCAAATAACCACCCAAATCACATGAAATACCACAAGGTCAAAATCACCCATTTATGTTAAATTTCTGTCTTTTTTAAACCAATGTAAACTGAATGACACACAAAATGACCTCATACATGTGTTACTAGCAGGTCTCAGGTCCCGAATTTTAATGCCTTTAGTTTTATGGTGAGCCAGTTTCGAGTTACAGGCCATTTCAAGACAAGTGCACCGAATGACCTCCAAGTGACCTTAAACACAAAAAATGTCCAAGGTACCCCACATACAGTCTTTTCCTTTATGGCCAGGATTTTTCAAGTTCTAAGCCATTTTGAGAGAAGTGCACCGAATGACTCCAAAGTGACCGTAAACACTAAAAATTCAAAGGTACCCCATATATGCTCCAATAGTACCCCTGAATCCCAAATTTTCAACCCGTTTCACTTAGCGGCTAACCGTTTTCGGGTTTCTTGCCATTTTGAGACAAATGCACCCAATGACCGCAAAATGACCTTAAACACTAAAAGATCAAAGTTACTCCATTTCCTTTTTGCAGGTATCCCTGAGCCCCAGATTTAACTCTGTTTCGCTCTATTGCCAACTGTTTTCGGGTTACAAACCATTTTGAGATAAGTGTACCGAATGACCACAAATGAGGACTAAAAGGACTAAACGGATCCTGAGGACCAAAAGGTGAAAGGTGCTTTGTAAGAATATTACGACAACCTGCAATTTCCAAATTTCACTCTGTCTTGCACTACGACCAGCCATTTTTGAAATACAGGCCATTTTCAGACAAGTACACTGAGTGACGTTATATGACCTCAAACACTAAAGGGTCAAAGTAACCAGTGATATGTTACAAATACCCCAAGTCCAGTCCCAAAATTCACTCCATTACGCTACATGGCAAGCCGTTTTCGAGTTATAGGCCATATTGAGACAAGTGCACTGAATGACCCCCAAGTAACCTTGAACGTCAAATGGTCCAATTACGTGGAAAGGTAGCTATTCACCATATCTCCAGAACATTTTTTCTCAATAATTTGAATTTTTTAATTTTAATGATTGTTTTGTCATTGTCGGTAACATGTAACCAATATGGGAGTGAAAAATTTATTTTCTTAATATTCTCTGTGAGATTCCTCACAAAAGTTAATTCTTGGAATTTGAAATTTCAAATTTAAAATTAAAAAAAGAATGATAGAAATTTATGTTAACATGTACCCATTTGGAGAGAAATTTTCAAAAGGCTACCCTCCCTACAGTTATGATTATTTATCAAACTTTTTCTGAATGTTTTCGGTGCCAATCTTCATAAAAGTTACCTACTTGGATTTTCAAAATATTAAGCTGAGACATCAGTTTTACATAAATAAAGTATGACATACATGTAGAAAACACTAAGGTACGAAAAGTAAATGTCAAAATGAATGTTCTACTCTTCAATTGTATCACGAAAATACTCTCATGCTACAAACACAGCTTACTGTACATCGTATCTATGCATACGATGTCCTGGCCTCTACAGCAGTTCTGCTCGAGGCAGTTCCCCTCGCTCAACTCTATCAGAAAAGTGTCTTTGAGCTGGGAACGTCGTCTCCGGCTATGCTCCAGGTTACGTTATTATGGGAAGTTGTCTCTTGAACGCAGCCAAGAGACGAGATATTTCCCCTTCTGCCGTTAACAAAAAATATAAATATAAATTGATTACCATTACTGAGCGACGTAAATTTTGGGCACAGTGTACTAATCTGCTCAAAAATGTCTTGTCTATTAATGGCGTGCTTGCGACATTTTATTAGGAAGGGATGCTCGTCTTCAATTAGATCCCTGGGACATATGTTACATCCTCTCCTCTACCGGGATAGGTGGTCGGGAGTATCTGCCCATCACCATTGCTCTCATTAGAGTCCCGTCTTTGATTGTTAAATAATTTACTGTAGTAAAATTACTGTTAACTTTTACATACGTTCTCATTTTACTCTCATTGGTAATTTTGTTCCACCATACGGTATCATAACTAGCCCTTAGCTTTGTAATCGTTAGTTTCCCGATAGCTTTAATACATCTGTGTGTTCCCCCTCCAAAAAGTGGTGAAACCTGTTATGATTTGTACTCCATATTCTCTTGTTGGTAGTCGTTTCAGCTAGAGTTTTACTTAGCATCATTGCTTCAACCATTTTGAATTGTTAAAACTGTATTTATTGTAGAACTTCCTCTGTGGCAAACAATATGACTAAGTCATTTGCATATAGAAGACTCCCCGTAATTGCATTAATACGCTTTGGAAGGGCATTAGTATCTTCCTGGAACAGGTCATTAAGGCAAATGTTAAAGGATATATATGTTGGAAATAAGTTAGATCAGCAGGACACCGTACAGTCACGACTTATCACGGGTTGGTTGTCACAAAGTTAACACGGCCTGGTACTACTTCAGCGTGTTCAGGCGCCCTTGCCTCCGCTGTAGTCCCCAGCGACTTCCTAGCGTCTGCTCTGAACCGTAACGACCCATCGCGAGACCCTGCCAGGCGTTATGTACATATAAACTAAAAAGGTGTCTATACGCTCCCTAGCTGCAGTGTGTGCTGTAAAGGGGCACCACACTCTCCAAAAGGCTCAAAATAAATAATTTCGTCATAACAACCCGTCCTAAGAGCATTACTCCTAATGCTTACCAAATGCTTAACCCTCGACCATTATTTCATTATGAGCCATTATAATTCACCACTTACAATTCAACCGTTACAAACAGTACAGTTCTTCACATTATAATTAGCAGTTACTTCGAATTAGTTTTCTTCATTAGTACTCATCAATAATCATCATCATTAATCATCATCACCCATCCTTTTCTAATGCTGATACCACTTTAATGGACTCTAGGATACATACAATTTTAGTACAGATGACTCAGGTAGTCGGCGGCCATTTCCCCTTCACCTGCCGAATCCGGAATCGGTAGTTCTGAAGGAACACAGCCCATTGCATAACTGTGCCGTGGGTTGATGGTCAGTTTGCAGCACAAATTCATGGCAATACAAATATGTTTGTAAATTGTAAATCCTAAAACGATAGCTAAGTTTTTCCACGCTCTTTCACAGAAGAAGCTCTCTCGTGGTAGAAGTTTCTTGCCAGCGAACGCTACAGGAAATAGCTTACCATCGAATTCCCGTTCCAACACTGCCCCTACACTATGGTTAGATGTATCTAGGTAAGGTAAGGTAAGATTTTATTAGCATCCCAGGCATAGGTTGGATTGTAAACAGGGACATTAAACAAGCAAGACATTGTGGTACCACCTGTCTGCAAGACAAAGTCAGGATCATGCAAAATAGGCGACCCTTTCATGCTATGTTTCAACCTAGAGAATTTGTTTTGCTGCGTCACCAGATCTACCTTAGTTGGCTGTCCTTTTCTAAACAGATCAGTAAGTGGAACCGCAAGGATACTGGCAAAGCCAATGGAAAAATGCCAGTCTTCAAAATGCCAGTCTCCGTACAGCTATGCTTGTATTTCAACCAAACCTTTCCTGGGTGTTCCCTGTAATAGTCCTCGTAAAAGTTCGACTTAAAAACTAAAACGTTTCAACTTTAAAATTAAAAAAGAGGTTGAAATGTTTAACATGGTAACCTATGGGAGTGAAAATTTCAAAATGCTATTCCGTCTTCCCCCTACATTTATGATTCTTTTTCAACCAAACGTTTTCTGGGCGTTCTCTGTGTTGATCCGTAGAAAAGTTACTTATAAAACTTTTAAATATTCAAATTTAATTTAAAATATGCAATTTATCATTGTGGGCCATGGGAATATGAAACATTGCTAATATCTTGGAAAAGGCCAGCTGTAGAGTGAAACAGAATGAATTTGGGACTCCGGGTAGTTGTTGTAACATGTGTCTATGAGATACCTTTGACCTTTTAGTGTTTATGGTCATTTGGGGTCATTCGGTACACTTGTCTGAAGATGGCTTGTAACCCCAAAACGGCTCGCTATAGAGTGAAACTGAGTAATATTTGGGACTCGGGGTTAGTTGTAACATGTATTTTGGGTATATTTGACCTTTTAGTGTTAAAGGTGATTTTGGGTCATTCGGTGCACTTGTCTGAAAATGGCCTGTAACTCAAAATCAGCTGGCCGTAGAACCAAACAGAGTGAAATTTGGGACTCAGGTATAGTTGTAATATTCATACATGGAGTACATTGACCTTTTAGCATTTAATGGCATTTTGGGGTCATTTGTTGGACTTGTCTCAAAAATGGCATGTAACTTGAAAAGGGCTGGCAAGAGCACAGAAAAGGAGTGAAATTTGGGACTCAGGGGTAGTTGTAATATGTGTATGGAGAACATTAACCTGTTAGTGTTTACAGCCGCGTAAGGATCATTTGATGTACTTGTCTCAAAATGGCCTATGCTTCGAAGACAAACTGACCGCAGGGTGGTGGTGGTATCACAGTTTAACGGCACATCAACACCAAAAGGGTCATTCAGTGCCAAAACCGGTAATAATGATTGCAACGTCAATTTAAGTCGCTACAGTCTAAGAAAAGCACTGTGTGAGAGTATTCGCTATCAGGCCAAGTCTGAACAAAATGTCCGACACGACCTGATACCCAGGGTACGCCACGGGGAGGCTGCTCTCATGTACCCCCTGACCGCAGGGACTCTGGGGTAATAGTAGACCAGATAGGGGTAATCTTTAGAATCATACCATTCATGTTAAAGGTAATTTGGGGGATATTCAGCGTAATTGTCTCAAAATGGTCTGTAAATAACTCGTTTCTAGTATCAGATTATGTGAGAGAATGGCTCTTTGGAATTTTAACATATTGGTAAATGGAGAAGGTTAAACCTAATATATGTAGAAAATAAATGGTTGGTTGTGGAGTACAACAGGTGCTGATGGATAGACCCGGTTGCTCGTAGAGACGAGTCTAATCGTGTCCAGCAATCCACCCCCTCCCAAGTGGAGAATTTGGCATCGGTTTGTGCCGACCTATATGACGTAGCGGAAGCAAAGAGTAGGATGAAAATCATGGACATGTGATCTACGGTTAGTGTACCTTGCCTGGATGCGACCATAACTATAGACGAAATGCACCACGCCGCTAAACAGATAAAAAAAAATGCGGCAATGACTATCCACCTTATAATCCTTCCGAGGTCGTTACTCACGTGCATGACATCCGTTACTCCCATTCTTGATGAACCTCATCTTCTTTGTCTACTACACAGTATCTCTGGCTGTGCGATTACTTTGTTCTATACCAGCGAAGTTTAACGGGAGCTTACCCGGCAGATATCGTGGGTACAAATAATGCCCATTTTGGTATACCTTTTTGACCAAATAACAGCATTAAGGTTCATTAATTGGGTCAAGATACATTATGAACAAACGGCGTGTCCGAGAGGGAAATCAACTGAGTTTCATCATCCGGTTACTTATTGCGATATCCATAAAAAAAACAACAACGAAAAACTTTACCTATCAAATGCTTTTGATAAAGTGTCACGCGTCAAAATTGCTCAGTAAAGTCGTCGGATTTGGTGTGGGGATGTATATGTTTGAAGCGGTGAAACATATACTCTCTTTCTTTAGAAAACTGTCAGATGCATTTGATATGTCATCTGGCATCAAACAGGTACTCCAACATTTGTTATACTTTTCATAATATTCCTCGATGACCTCGTTGATATATGTAGAGCATATTGGAAGCTGAGGACTTATTCAGTGATCTTCACTGCCTACTCCAGACGATACGGTGACACAAACCACTGAGTCCATTTTTAACCGTGAATGCAATGCAACTGTGGATTATTTTCGTAGATAATTCTGGCTATATGGCTTCAACGAAGTGGGTGTCAATAAATCAGAAATAATGTTCGCCTGTGGAACACTGCATTACGAACCACGTCAATCTTACCTGGGTGCTATCGTATCAGACTCGGGCAAACTTCAACGGGATCATGCTAGGTCTAAACGATCATCCATCACTTCGATGCAATACTTACTGCATGTATTGCCTAGTGTGGTTCAAACTAAAAATCATAAAATTCTGTATAAATGTATCTTTACTATGTGGACGTGGGACCTGGTCAGGTAGTGATCTGTCCTGTGTAGAGACTCTGCATGGTAAAGGTCTGAAAATCGCTCTGCGCATCAGGGATAATACCCCCCGGGTAATACCCCTACTGCTGTCTTGTACACGGAGACTGGTATGTGTCCTCCGCGTTTGGAAGTGCTAGCCAGGCAACTCAAATTCTGGAACTCACTAGTGCAACAGATGACCACCACCAGAAGCACCGATTTCCAGACTGCTAGGCAAAGATCTACCACTGAACATCCCATTTACCATGCACCATGTTAAGCTAGCTAGGGAATTTGCGCCATCAACGGATTTGGTGCAGAACTAGAAATGCATTCGTGAATAAGACGCGTGAAGTCCTCAGTTATCACAAGTTAATCGATCCACAGTGCAAGCTGGGAACATGCGCTCGTGTTAACCCAACCATTAAGGAACCACAATTTTACACAGCCGCTCAATCCATGTTTGTCTGACAAACATGGATTGAGCGGCTGTGTAAAATGCTCAAATTGAGCCAGACCGTATCCTCCTATCTCGATCCAGGACTCGTGGTCACAGTCTCAGGATAGAGTCGGGTCGTACGACTAGGCTACCACAGGAAGAGCGCATGTGCAGATGTAGCCCATACATTCAGACGCTGGACCATGTGATCTTCTACTGTAACTTATTAACTTATTAACTAATTTATTAACTGAATTTCGTCACCAAAATTATTCCAACATGGAGGAATTCTTCAAGCATTCCGTGGCTATCCTTTTCTTACATAAAATCAATGCCACTTTCAAACTATAAACTAAACAAATTATGACTATCTTTATACAAATACTTAACGGTTATCATGAACTGATTTGTGTTATCCTAGTGTCTTTTTGTGGATCCTGCCTTTGAACAATTATAATGCCATTGTCAATAAACCAGTGCAATACAATACAAAAATAGAATCACCTATTTTTACCCTTTGTTATCTATTGGCAAAGTAATTAGTAAGTAGTTTACACGATTTGGAGTCCACGGCATAAGCGGATAGTTTACTTGTTAATAAACGATACGGCAAGGAACTTGTTAGAAAGATCCGCCAGTACAGCACCCGTATAAAGTCTATCATCCAGATGTTTTTACAGCAAGGTTTCTACGAAATCTGTTAAAGCAGTTTGGCAGCTATATCCCTTTTCTAAATCCAGACATACTTGTTGACATAAGTGGACTAATATTCGCATCATGTTGATCAATAAGTATACTCTCAAAACTTTTAGAATGATATACACCACAGAATGCTGTATTGGCTTACTTGGTCTTAGTGATTTCACGGAAATACCTTGGACGGCTTTAGACGATCTTATTAACAGTGGGGATCGTTTTTAAGCCGGGATTATGGTAATCAAGCTGTTGCTGCATTCTCCTACTGGTCAAAACAAAAGTAACGGATTGAAGTTCGCTACGTTATAACAATATAAGGACTCGTCCGCGTCCGGAAAATCTATAAAACATGAATATCGATCAATTCACGCAAATATGGTTTAAAGCCTTTCTGTCAAAATATGCAAACAATAACTCTCGCGAAGATTAGTACAATAGTACCACAAATTTAGTACAATAGTATAATTTCAGTTTCTGGCACTCATGTAAGTTATGTTTTTTTAAAACGAAGGTCACTGTTTAGCGCTATCTTTATCTTGTACTGCACCGATACAAAGTGGTCCCTTTAATCTAAGATCCTTCCTGTACCGTAAAAACGTACACAAAATTTGGTACCCTCAGATCAGGCCATATTTACCAGGCAAAATCCGTAACGTGAAATACGTACATAAAATTTGTATTCGTGAAATCACACCCCGTATATATACCGTACATTCAATTTTTCCCCTACTCTTCAGTAATGAAGGAAGTGAGATTGTGCGTTTAAGTACGTTGTAGTAGTTGGAAGACTTGTATCCATACGAATAAATACGTTATGGTATAAAGCTGGCATTGTCAATACAACGGTTTTGTCCGTTACGGGACATCAGACTGCTTTCTAAATACATACTGCTTTTGTGTTCCACACTGGGTGCTGATCGTATTTATGTACGTATAAAAATCGGGTATGGCGTTTCCACGGCATGAGTCAAAATATTACATTTCTCTGGATTTGTACGATATGGAACAGTGGAATGAATATCTGATTTATTACGCATACGGTTTATATAGGGTGGCTGAGCACCATGTGTATATATACGTTTTAATACCATACGGCTGTTCTTGGAAACGCTTACCCCCGATGACCTAGAACTGTCAACGGTGCCAGGTCGTGATGCAGGCGGCAGGTTAACTCACAAAGGCCGGCATAGTAGGTCAGTGGATATATGGTCTGACGTGCTGAAGTGCCCATTGGCGAGTCAACGGGGGAATGGGATGGGTCGGGCTTATTCCCCCGGTACATGCTTATTTGCTTTCCGAATTTGTAATTAATATACAATTTATTCACGTTTATGCAGAAATAGTACTGTTCGTAGTGCTTAATTATATCACTGTAAGATGGGGGATAGCGTACTTAGCGGTATTAGTAGCAGCAGTGGTACCACAGACTACGCATGCTATGATACAACTTAAAACGCTATCGAAGAGTTTTTCGTGGTAACAACAAAAGAGTGTAAATGTAACAATTGTCATAACTGCTATGACCACATGTGCTGATTATTAGAATATCAAGTCATAGATGATGGAAATGGGAACTAATGATGACATCGTCTAGTCTGTCGGTGTTTTGAAGTCAGCAGTGATTAACACTCGTAGTGTTTATCGGTGGCACGGGTCAATGGCAGTAGTAGTAATAAGATTCATAGAAAGCGATTTAGCTACCTCTATCTTTTCAAATGTCATATGACTTGTAAGCCAAGATAGGCTGGGTTCCTATCTGTAAAACTCTACATACATGGTATCGAATGAAACATGTCGCTGAAAAAAATAAACAGGTGGTAGTAGTAGTAGTAGTAGTAGTAGTAGTAGTAGTAGTAGTAGTAGTAGTAGTAGTAGTAGTAGTAGTAGTAGTAGTAGTAGTAGTACGAGGAGTAGGAGGAGGAAGAGGAGGAGGGGAAGGAAGAGGTGCAGCAGCAGCAGCAGTAGCCGAACATCTGTATCGTAAGAAAAGGGATGTTTACTGACAGATACCAAAGTACCGTATATTCAGCCCAAAGTGCCGTATATTCAGTTCACAACCCCTAAAGCTTCCGCAACGTACAAATATATTTTTAACACACAAAAATATTGCACTTCAAATATTGAATTAACACAAAAAAACACTTCAAATACTGAATTTTAATTAGGGTCATTAATTAAAGCTCTGTGATATTTTAAAGAATTAAAACACACAGGAAATGTTACATGAACATTGTTCTTCACTTCCGGAAACGAATTTTGAATATTCATTGCATATGTAGGCTGGAAAGTATTCCTTCAATTTACCGCAAAAATGCTAAAAAATAGGTAATTCTCCAACCTTAAAAATGTTTAATGTTTAAATACCTGAATTACAATAATTTATACAGCCTTGGTATTAAGATTTGGCAAAACCTATTAAGCTGTCGTCCAGTTTCAACTTAATGATACTAAATTAAGGTTACGTTACACCGTATTCCAGTTATAAGTTAATCATTTTGAAAAAATCCACGAAAATTCCTGGTACATCTCTCGAGAAACGGTACCTGTCTTTCAAAACCAGAAAAGTGTGTATGAAATAATACGATACGGTACATCTTCCGAAAAAAGGGGGTGTAGATCATGTATTCATTGGACCTTGGCAATACGATCCTATATGGCAGGTGGTCTTAAAAGTTTAATTGGAGACAAAACCCTCGGTTTGAGACCAATTTAAGTGGTCGTACAAATTAAGTGGTCCTATAAATTAAGTGGTCTAAGTGGTCTTAAATCTATGGCAGTAAAATAGAGGGACCGCTAGCTTTCCTGGTGGTATATATAAACTTCATAATTTGCTGGTGGAAATTAAGGCAAATCCTGTGTAGTGGCTTGCAGGGGTGGGGCTGGGGGCCGCGGGACTGAGCAGACCACATGGTGCCTCTGGGGTTCTTTTCATAGTTGGGTACCCGGCAATCTTTAAAATTTAAACCTATACAGTTGTCCCTGCTTTTTTAAGACCTCTCAATTTTAAGACTCCATTCAATGCAAGATCATATGTTTCTGGCTGAACCTGTGGGTCTTTTCATTTTATGGTCTTGTGCATTTTTTCGTTGTATTAGGGGAAGGCTTAAGCTAACGTAAATTTAACAGTTGAAATGACTCGATTGAGGTAAGTGTAATATTCTTGTACAGTTTGTAAGCTAAGTTGGCTGTTTGTTCTGCATACAGTATTGTCCCCGTATTTGTCAATATGCATTCACTTTGGAAATGTGATCTTATATATGCCCGATCCCTACTTTGAGGTCGAATTAGATGGTCTAAGGAGAATGTTTTATAATAATATGGTTTTATACGTAGCGGAAAAACTTCTAGCAATCATTCAGTATAGTTGGGGGGTCTGACTATACGAATCTCAGCTAATATTTAAGGGTTATTGGACGAGTTCAAGAATTAATTGTGGTATGGCCGAATCACTGGCGAATGAGGACCGAGCTTGCGAGGTCCCCTCGCCAGTGATAAGGCCATACCACAA
>JAAUYG010101211.1_pt1 | contig 13046 bp, 10 predicted proteins | sample 7278091 | NCBI WGS metagenome assembly JAAUYG01 (sample SAMN14350201, study PRJNA611818) | marine sediment metagenome | isolation source: surface marine sediment (0.6m) | place: French Polynesia: Moorea | collected 2018-08
ACTGTGTGGCTCAGAAGTACTACCTCAGTATGTACAGTGTTTTATTGTATTGTTTGTCTACGATTATATGAATGTACATACTGAAATAAACTACTACTACTACTACTACTCTTCAAAATGCAAACTTAAATTCTTGTGAACACTTCTACTTTTACATAGCTTCAGAGTTAAGACCAATTCTGTGTTGACTGTGCATGGTGATTTCCTGGTTACAGGCCTAGCTTTACTTTTAAAGCTCTCTACAAGTTTCAACATTTTCAGATCTAAGAATTCCATACTTAGTAAGTGATAAGTGTGCAATCTATGGTGGTGTCTTTGAGGCAATGGCTGCACAATGTAAATGCAAGGAAACATGTGCCGTCTCTATTAAAGTAATTAACAGAAAAAAAATATTGCTGCTATTCAATGGAAATTTTAGATACATTTGACTGTACATCCCAAACACTTATAATGTGTACTAGTACAGATATTGCAATGAACATAATACTCCCATGCTACCACGGTGTACATGTAAACTATAGGCACATGACAAGCTTCATATCACAGCGTCCTGTTTCTCTATTCTTTACCTGTTTGGTTCGAGAGGCGGCCGACGGTAACCTTTCAACCTCTGCCGGGTGGAAGTACGACTTGCGCCGCTGGGTCGGAGAACTCCCGGGGGAACTGCCTTTGGAGTAGTTGGACGCAGACGTCATGGAGCCGGACGAACAGAGGCTTTCCATACTGCTGGCACCATCTAGTGGCAGCGTGTGCGGTGCCTCGAGTGGATCTACAAATGTAACGGATTTCATCTTAGCCATGGAAAAACTGTGCATGAAGTACTTCAGGTAGTCTTTTTATCATAATTTATGGCTAAAGAATTATAAGCTTGTTATAAAACATCAGGTGATAGCTTTGTCAGTTTGGTTTATATCTTTAAACATCGAAAAGAAAATGGTTGCCAAGGCGATTAATGAGCAAGCCAATTTGTAGATTTAAGATTTGTCTTGAAACCGTCTTCAGGTCTCTTCTATACTATCACCTAGTTTCAGTTCATCTGCAAAGAGAAATTCTAATACAGTGGTCCCTATATTAGTGGAAACTCTCAGCAGAGTTCACCCTCTCTAATAAGGTTATAATCATTTTTTGTTTCTACAACCATTGTGTATTTTACTTCTCCCTCCCACCAAAGGCCACCTCTAATGTGACCACAGATTTTTGGCAAAGAGCATGACCTTATTAGAGAGGGACTACAGCATATATATTTATAACTTATTTGCTTGCATGATACTAGTAGTACACTATCCAAACAGAAACAGCTTCAGATGACACAACATTAATGAAGGGCAAGCCGCAACTGTCGAGATGACATATAACTGTTCAGTTTGAATGGGGAGTTATCTCCAAACTCCCAAACCTCCTTACCAAACACGGCCAACAGGGCCTGTACAGCGAACTGCAGGGTCCGCCGTGTTGCTTGTTTGCCGGCACGTATCGACACGTTCTCTCCGCCTACCTCAACCAGGTCAAACCCTGACAGAGTCAGCACAGATACATAGCTGTACAATGTCATGTGCACATTTCAAGAAACTTATCATTTTATACACAGTATTATATTCAGCGTACATAATGTACGCTGAATATATGAATGAATGAATCGTGGCTGGTACAATAAATGAACTCTTGTAACATATTGATAGACCAATGCCTAATTCTTCCCACTGGCTGGACTTGCATAGATACTAGGAAATAAATACATTATCTGATAATAGGAACTACTCCCACATAACATGCTGCATAGAAGATTGGGTAACACACACTCCGTACTAATGAGATACTGACTGGTGAACTTCGCCTTAGGGATACTTTGAGTAAGCTGTGTACACACAAAAAAGCTGATTCCAATGTGTTCAGTACTCACACACTAACAAAGTGACACGAAGTACACATGCACTGACCCAGTGGTAGTGAGTACACATGCACCAATCCAGTGATAGTGAGTACACATGAACTGCCCCACTGAGAGCAAGTACACATGCACTGACCCAGTGATACCGAGTACACATGCACTGGCCCACTGAGAGCGAGTACACATGCACTGACCAGGTGATAGCGAGTACACATGCACCAGAGCAGTGATACAAAGTAAAGTTGCACTGACCCAGATACTGAGTACTTACCCAGTGAGGCTAGGAACTCATGTACCCCGGGTTCTCTCCACAATCTGACCCCGACCTGGGTCTGAGCAGACCCTTCCTGTACAAACTGGTGGTATGCACTGCGCAGCTGGAAAACACACACCACCATTCTGTCATTGTTAGCAAATTAATGTTCTTACAGTATCTTGTCTGCTTATAGCATCTATAACTAATATGACAGAGCCATTAAGATGATTAACAGTAGCCACCTCTGAGCCAGTATTAATCATAATACACAGTAAAGTTTCAATAATTCAGATTTTGCCTGGTACATTCTACACAGTCATGTATTTCTGCATATCGATCACCCAACCAATATTATTACTTCTTGCTGAACATTCCAGGGAAACTTTAAAACCACCACCAGCAGGCACTTTATAACAAAGAAGCCTGTTCTATAACTCGTATTTATACCTTTAAAACAAGACATGAATCAGGGCTGTGATTGAAAGTGCTCTTGTTTTTACAGCTTACACTCGGCCAACATTTGGTGACGTGTACACGCTTACCCACCTGTCTGGTGACGGCTATCCCAGTGTCCGGGTGCTCTGTGACCTTGGAGAGGGCAGTCAAGGTGGGGACAGCTAGGCCTGGAAAACACACATATGGTACAGTGGAGCCTGTCTTGAGAGACCACTGCCATGAGACCACCTGTATTGACAGACCACACATTTTTGGTAGAAAGACCTATATATCAATGTAACTAAATCTGTCACCAGAGACCACCTGTCTTGACAGACCACATTTTTGTGGCCAATGGGGTGGTCTTTCAAGACAGGTTCTACTGTACTAGTAACATGAGAAATATACTCCTGGAGATTCTACAGTAACAAGTTAGCCTAGACAATAGGCTGCAGCGCACATTTTTTTGTACTGACAGAAGATACAAATTGCTAATGCTTTCTATTTCTAGACTTTATTTTTCTGTAAATTACAAAATTTTTTCACCATATCATATTTTCTTCAATCACACAGATTTTTTTTTTTTTTTGTTAATTTCTTTTTATCAGTATTCGCACAACTATGCACTGAAATGTTTATTGGCTCATTCTACTTGTAATATGTAAATTTCAAAATTGGAAAAGAAATTTCTAATAGGAACATTTGTTTGTTTTTTTTTTGTTTTTAAAGCAGGTTTAGCCATTTATACAATACATGTGTATACCAAGGCCTAGGACACATTGCGAATAGTAAAACTAAAAGGCGGAAAGTCATACCTATTCAATGGAGTCTTACTAGTATGTCTTTATTTTGAAGAACTTCCTATCGTTCAATATACATGATATCCTATTGTTCAATATACATGATACAAGGACATTCACGTTGCTACTCACCTATAAAAGCCTGTAGACTGGCGCTGCACTGCGCTAACCTCTCCCCGATGTCGCACGTAGGGAAGAAGACGGCTGCTGGAATGCCGTTACTGGGCGGTTCAAACCGGAAGCCGACCGCAGTCAGTAGGTCGTTCCAGCCTGACACTCCCTGGACCTTGTTCTCAACACTGGCCTGGGAGGTGTACATCGGGGTCCGCTGGCCGTGGTGGATACGCTGCAGGGACTTCTCTACCTGTAACACACACGTACAGCATGAACAGTGAAACCTGTCTTGACAGACCACTGCTAGGACAGACCACCTATCTTGAAGGACCACCAGTTTTGCACAGAAGTCCTACAATTCAGTGTAAATGAACCTGTCACCAAAGACCACATGTCTTGAGAAACCATATTTTCATGGCCAGTGGGGTGGTCTTTCAAGACAGGATTCACTGTATAGTAAAAGTTGTATAAAAATACCACTGTAAGGACCAACAAAACGTAGTCCTTATACACAGCTGGGGTTTATATTCAGGTTCAATAACATAGTATATCAGTAACGACATGCAAAAGGTGCAATTTATAAACAGGTGGTTGGCAGAGAAGGTTTACCTGTAAACAGTAACAAGCCATTCAGCCACACAGTCAAATCATACCAATGATTATGCTGAACACATGCCTATCGTACACAGTACAATATGTACAAAGCCATTCAGAACTTACAAGACTTTTTAGCATCAAAATGGTACAATTGCAGTCGAGTTTTAGTGATTCCTCACTGACACCAACAACCAATCATAAATTCCTTTGCAGTAGGGCACTGTGGCCATGTCAAAATGTCGGACAAAGATATTAACTTACTAATAACATATATTGAATAACTTGTCACCTGTGATATAGGTGCAACATGCGCAACGACATATCAATTTACCAAGCAAAGCCACATCTAACACACGATGGGGACACTGTACTTCGTTTCCTTACCAGATGTAGCAGCACCCTCATAGCCTCCCGGGACTTGGACGGTGTCTTCAGCAGCTTAGACAGAGCGTAGCCCATCAGCGCCACTTTGCTGTTAAGCTGGACGTCGTGTCCGACCAGCACCCAGCCCGCCCAGTTGGAGGGGTGTGCAAACTGCTGGTTAGTCTGCAGAGATTTCATGGCGTCGCTCAATGCCTGACTGGCCCAGGAGCCTTGGAGAACCGCGGTGTAGAACAGCTTGAGTAACGCGCGGGCTGCGATGTCCGGTACGGGCCACAGACTGAACAACACACAGTGAACCCCGGCCATGAGGAATGCCCGTGTCAGCCCCACCACTCCATCGGTGTTGATACGTCCGGCTCTCTCATCGGAATACCCAGAACTCAAAACGACTAGACGTGCGTTTAAACGTAATGTTAGAATATCTGCTGCCGTTAGCAGGAAGTCTGACAAGGGGGGACCGTCAATTGAGCTAGCAGCAATATCGCTGTTGCTGTCGCTAAGGTCCATACGATCTAAGTTCGCCTGCACTGAGCTGGTCGTTGATAGATCACTGGCTGACAGTACAACAGCAGCCAATCGCCAGGAGATGTGAGAAGCAAAATGGAGAACTTCCTTTCCTGCTAGCTGCTGTAAGATATGGTCTTTGGTCGCGTTGCTACCCATGAGTGCACGTGTACCGAGCATCTCACCGACTAGCCGACACTCCATTTCGGTCACCGGCAACGGTTGCCATTGCCAGGCCGTTGTCACACTGCGTGGTATCCGTGGGTTACCAACCACCAGCGCCCCCAAGCAGCAGTCATCGGGATCATACTTATAATGATCGCTAGACTGATGCTGTAACTGCATAGTTCTCATTGTATGGATAGAAGGCGCCACCAGTAGACTATAACGTTCACACAAAGCTGCGGCAGTTTGATTTCTCCTTAGAATAGCGAATGGCACTAGATAGAGATCCCCTTGTAGCACTAACACCAATTGACGACAACCTAGATGTCCGGAACTCGGCGGTAACACCTCTTCCAGAGGTGCGATCAACAAATCATATAACTGTGCCAGTGGGGGCAAGCTGTTTGGTTTGTTGACCACAGAGCTGGCAATACTAGCAGCTCCAATGCTGAACTGGCTGGCCATACTGTAACTGCTGGCATTCCAGACGTGGTCGCGGTTCACCATGCGGAGGAATCCGCTCTGGTCGGCATCGGCGTTCAGCTTCTCCCCGACCTCCTCTAGGTGTTGCTGCCACAGGTCGTCAGCCTGGGACTCTGTCTCACTCATCGCCATGGTGCTGCGACTTAGCGACAGCCTAGCAACAAAAACAAAATATTACAGTGTTATTATTGGTTAGTGATGGCTTAATTATACATGTAATTATAGACTGAGGAATTAATATCGCATGATATGGTTTATTTATTCAGACCAGTTGACGTATAGTTTACAAAGCTACCAACACACTTTCACTTGTCTTATGTTAATAAATGGAACCTTCTTACCACATGTACCATCTAACAATATCACATGATCACTCCCTAAATATATATTAAAATAAGAATATTAACACATTTTTTTTCTTCTAGCCAGTATGACAAACCATTACTCCTTGGCCCATTATTTACTACAAAAAGGCAGCTGACGAATAAAGTATCAAAACTAAATCTTTCTACATCCTGACCACACCCTTTCTCTTAATACCACGCTTTAGTGTTTTCTGTTACTATGGTTTATTTTTATTACCGTGGTTTGTTTTCTGTTACCATGATATAGATGTTTTCTGTTACCATCATTTAGTGTTTTCTGTTACCATGATTTAGGTGTTTTGTTACCATGATTTAGGTGTTTTCTGTTACCGCAGTTTTGTGTTACCAGTGTAGAGATATTTCTGTTACAGAGTTCAGTTTTTTTGTTACCAAAGTTTCGTGTTTTCTGTGTTTACCTGGATGAGGCCAGATGAGACTCCACCCCTAGAGACTCCCGTGCCTGACCCACATACAGGTCCAGGAGAGATGTGGTTGCTATGGAGATGGCACTACGGTTGCTATGGATACTTTTAGCGTCCTCCCCCTCACACATCAGCTCTCCATCCTTCAGGCTCGTCTCGTGGAAATGCACTACTCCTGGGGAAGTAAGATATAGAACTGAATATTGTGTTCTATAACACCACACTGCACACTCCCCAACAACCTAAGTTCCAAGGTCTTTATGTTCTTGACACCCGCAAATTCATGGTTTCTGAAAAGTGCCCAACTTGATTAGTTACACAAGAAATATTCTTGTAACACACGTTTCAACTTTTATCAACTTGCAGCATTTATAAACATATATAATCCTAGATATGGCACCTCTGTCATACTGTCTAGTACTTCTACTATTGTTACCATGATCATAGGCTGGTAATTTTTACCACCTCACAAATAATGATCAATAAATTCATATGCTGCTTTACATGTATATACTACATATGTATGCGTGTGCAAAATGTGGCTTCATGGCTTTCCAAGCTTTATCAGTAGCCCTGTCCACCCTTACCAAATCATACACAATCAGAGTTAAACCCCCATACCCACCTTTCCCTGGTAGTAGTAACCAGCAGTACAGCCAGCCGGCTGCCAGGGAGTAATACAGGACTGCCGACCGCTGACGGGTTACCGTGTCGACCATCATTTCCATGGTGATAGGACCAGGATCTTCCATCCAGATATCGTCCCCGACATTCTGTCGCTCTAGCAGCAGATCCACAAAGGCCCGGGTCCGGCCCCTCTCAGCCACCACCAAGGCATCTTCCTTACGATCCAGACTGACTAGCACCCTCTGGAGTAAACACAAGGACAATATTTATCCATGTTACACTAGTGTTTTTCTGTATACGGACTTCTCTAAAGATCAAATACCATACATGTCCTTACAGAGATTCAGTCCCTAATAGACGTGCAAGCTCCTCCAGAAACAAATATCCCACATCTGTTAAAGAACAAACCTGCAAAGCTTGGTACGAGGCACTCTGTAGATCAAACAAGGACAGTTTGTATTCACTGCTGGACTGGCCATCACGGCGAATGGACTCAAACAGGTCGACGGCCGCGTACAGCTGCTCACATGACTCAGTCAGCTGACCCTGTCCCCATAGCGATAGGCCGAGACGGTGACGTATTTTGGCCTCGTCCTCCTGGCTGCTAAGCTGTATGGCATACTGCAGCCCTGCCTGGAGAGAGGAGACTGCTGCTGCGTACTCCCCCTGGGCATGCTGGACTCGACCTGGAGGGAGTGACGGCTTGGTTTAGTACGATACTTTACATTGAGACCACCCCTAAAAACTACTGTACAGTGAAATCCCAGAATTAAGCCCATCCCAGGTCATGGAACTGGCGTGTAACTACAGTGAAACTTTAATTTATATAAAGACCACCCTGTGGTCCTTATACACAGGTGGTCTTTATATACAGGTTTGATAGCATGGAAAGTATACACCTAGTAACCTGTAAAATGCAGTCTTTATAAGCCTGCCAGGTGGTCTTTATATACAGGTGGTGTTTAGCATGTTTAGAGCAGTTTGACTGTATTTTCTAACAAGTGGTCTTAATGTTGGGGTGGTTTTATATCAGAGGCGGGGCCGGTACTAATACTTGTATATGACTTACATTAACCTTCCTCAAATACACACCACATGGTTAAATACATCAGGTTCATTTTACTGTATCACATGCATTCCGTACCCAGACTGCTGTAGGCCAACGTCACTGCAGCATCATTCTTTGTTTCCATGGCAATCTTCAAATGTTGTTCCTGACAACGGATCGCCTCGGCAAAGTCTTCCAATGACTCGTATGCCAGTCCAAGGTTACCATAGGCTCGACCTACCAAAAATAACATAGAAGAAATTTAACACTTATCTGATACTATACAATTATATACAACAGTGGTTTTATGATGATGTACTAAAGTTACTACCTTTTAACATGTCTAACCAGTAATGTTAAGAGGACTTTCCACTGATTGAACATGTAGAATATTCTGATGTTTTTACCATATGTTCATGTATCCGAGTTATGATTTCCACATTGATTTACAACATCATACAACTTTCGTGATATTACACATGTTATATACATCAGTGATATGATGATTAGTAACAGAATCCAGTCAGTAGTTCCTCTCTTAGTCACGTTAGCAGACCACTCGCCCCAAAGGCCACCTCTCTAATGTGGCCACAAGTTCTTGGCTTAACTAGGGTTGGTTGGGCAGTAAGGTATTGCTCTGTAGTGCGGTAAGAGCGCCTGTATCTTACACTGAGCCGCTGTGTTGTCCATTTCTCTAGCCAGGTCTAGATCCTGCTGGTGGAACTCTAGGGCCTTCTCTCCCTCCCCCATCTGTTGGTACACCCCGCCCAGCCCACACGCTGCCTCAGACTCCCCCACACGGTCCCCGATCTCCTTGGCAACGCGTAACTGATGTCGCAGACATGACAACGCTTGCTCAAAATTGCCCAAGAGACTGTGTAGACAGCCAAGTTCTCCATACGCTGCGCTCTGCGCGGCAGGATCCTGCAGATCATGTGCAATGACTAAACGTTTCTCGAAGCAGACCAGTGCTTGTTGGAGGTTGCCTAAGGTACGGTGGCTGTTACCAAGGCCGCGGTACGCCCGGTTTTGCTCACAGAGGTCATGTGTGCTCTGCGCCAGAACAAGATGCTGTTCATGGCAGCGAATTGCTTCCATCGAGTCTGATAGTGCATCGTAGCAGTCGGCAAGGTGTGACAACGCACGACATTGGTCGGACTGGACGACGGACAAGCTCAGCTGCTCCAGGAGAGCCAGCTGCTGCTCAAACCAACCAATCGCTTCCTCAAAATGCCCTAAGTTCATTTTGCTGATTCCTAAGTTCCCACAGGCATGAGCTTCTATCTTGATATCCTTCAGATCCCGGCTGCGATCGAGCTGTTCTTTGTAGCAGCGATAGGCATTGGTGTAGCTGGCTAACGCCATATGTACGCCACCAAGGCTGCTATGTGCCTTGCACTCTCCCCGTAGGTCAGTAAGCTCCTGGTACAGTGTCAGCTCCTGAGTGTGGTAACCCAACGCTTTATCGTGCTGCGACATTGTTTTATATACCGCCCCTAGGTTACCCAGGGCAACAGCTTCCAGGGGGCGCTCTTCTAACTGCCGCGCCAGATGCAGCTGTTGGTTAAACATGCGTACACCTTCATCCAAGTTCTGCTGCTCGATATAGATGTCACCAATGTTACCTAGCGCACAGAACTTTCCGGAAGAGTTTTTGGTCATATGTGCTGTAGCCAGGTAGTATTTCTGACACTCCATAGCGTGGACAAGGTCCCCTAGAGCTCTATGAGCCAGCCCCAGGTTACAGTAAGCCCGACACATGCTGTCCTTGTCTTGCAGGTCTTTGGCCAGAGCCAGGTCTTGCTGGTAATACCTCACAGCCTCGGCAAACTGCGCCAGTCGGAAGTGAACATACCCCAGTCTGTGGCATGCCCTTCCCTCGCCTTCAATGTCATGTAGCTCCTGTGCCAGCCCCAACCAGCCTTCATAGAACGGCAGGGCCTGTCTATATGCCTTGCGACTGCAGTGGAAATTTCCCAGATTAGCCAAAGCTCGCGCCTCACCAGACGAGTCTTTCAGGTCTCGTGTCATCTGTAGGTGTGTGTTGTAATGATGTAACGCGCGGTCAGGCAGGCCCAGTGCCTGGTAGGCCACGGCAAGGTTGCCATGGGTAGAGGACTCAGAAGCTCTGTCACCCACTTCTTTCGATATCGCTAACTCCTGCCGATGATAACTCACAGCCAGTTCGTGTTGCCCCAGAGCGTTGTGTGCGTTACCAAGGTTACCGTAGGCACGACCTTGGCCTGCCCTGTCACAGAGTTCTGTGGCTATTTTCAGGTGTACAGTGTGTAACTTCAGCGCGGCTTCTGGTTCCCTGAGCTGATGATATACCACGCCTAAGTTAGAGCAAGCTCTGCCTTCCGCCATACGATCTTTGGTCTGCAGTGCATTATCCAACTGTTTTTCATGATACTCTTTGGCCTGCATATAATCTTGTTGGCACCTCGCAGCATGTCCAAGACCCGCATACGCCCGTGCTTCCAAAGTTCGATCGTTCAGATCATCTGCTATAGCTAGCACCTTTTTGTGGTATTCGATAGCCTGTGCAAACTCACGTTTCACGTGATGCGCACTTCCCAAGTTTGAATATGCACGCGCCTCCTCGGCATGGTTGCCGAGGTCCTGAACCATACGCAAGTGTTCTTGGTGGCAGGTGAGCGCTTTGTCAACATCTCCCATGGCAACAAAGATACATCCCATATTCCCGATCTGCCGAGCAGCCTCTAGCGTATGCTTGCTCTGTCTGCAGAGAAACGAACACTGTTTATGTGCAGCCAATGCGTTGCTGTAATCTGCAATAGTCGCGTACGCATGGCCAAGACTGCTCAGTGCCGCGATGGCTGTCTGGGTGTCATGACGACGTATCCCCAGCACAAGCTGCTGGCGATGGTGCTGCAAGGCCTCGCGGTATGCTCCTCGGGAGAAATAGGCTGCCCCGAGGTTGGCCAGAGCTCGACATTCCCCTTCCTGGTCTCCTGCATAACAAAGATACATTGGCATTGTTACACATGGACACTGTAAATTAAATACTATCCCACACTAACATATTAAACAATCGTTATATTTCTATTATGGCTATAGGGTTTATTTCTTACAGTTTAATTTTATTTTTGCCCTCCAACATTCATTCTATTTTTTATATTGTAACAATATATCATGTATATAGCTACATTTATTTTAAGGCAACCATCTACATCTACCTTTGCCTATGGAAGGGCCACTTTTACCAAATCCCTTACTACCTATTAGTACATGCACAGATGACAGTATTACCTTCTTTCATCATGTTTAATTGTTTATACATGTTATAAACCATGTATACAGAAAAGCATATAATTTAAGGTTCCTCAAACTTAAGGAAATTTAGGACAGCCAAGAATTTTGAAACATTGCATCTGTTCACCTTAAGATATTAAGATCATCATCTTAAGATATGATCTCATTACCTTGAGACAAAAATTACTTTTGTTTTTATAAAATAATTAATGTTTCATAGCTGAAATCAGCTATGGTACTCTGGTACTATCTGCAATGCGCAGCTACCAACCGAGTGCCCTGGTAACAGCCAGATCCTGCTGCATACAAGCCAGCGCCTTGTCATGGTTGCCTAGCGCCCAGTGTGCTGAACTGAGGGCCGAGAATACTGAGCCGCGCAGTTTGAGGCTGCAGGAACCGACACGCAGTGCTGCCTCCAATACTTGCACAGCGGGCGCGAACCATGACACGGCCAGCAGCTCCTGACCAATCACAGACATGACGACAAACGGGGATGTGGCGAGGTTCATACGACGGAGCTGGGAGAAGATCAGGCTGAACCGCTCTGCCGGAGCGAAGGAGAGACAAGACAGTTATAATATGGTGACAATAATTATGGTAATGGTGACACCATTTTACTTTTTCAAGCAATCTTCCAAGTAAAACAGCATAATGTGGATGGAGATCATTTTTATTACAATACAATGTAATGCACGAAATGTAACAGTATATCAATTCAGACACCAGGCAAACAGCAGAATTAGGGCAGCCATGTTAATTAATCATAGATAACACCAATAATGCTCATTATTATAAACACACTGGGTCTAGAATGCTCTCTAGAAGAACTTTATACTGGTACTAGACCAGTCGAAACTAAGATTTTTTTCAGCACCATGTAAACCTTGTGAAACATCAACAAATTGACTGGAGAAGTTTTAACAAAATAACACTACACTAAAAGTAATTTACTACAGTGCCCAGAGCCGGAATATACCAATATATATCAAATAATCATTTATTTCAAATGGTGCATACACCAGTAATCATGGTAATTTAACCCCTGTCACAGATAACATCATCATGATCATCAACATGTAGAAGTATGTTTTGGAAATCAAATTGATCAGACAGTATTTTTCAAACCTTTGAGTGGAGATTGAAGAGCGCCTTCTATCAGCGTCTGCAGTAACTGTTGATTGGACGGATCCTGTGCCAGTCCCGCAGCAAATGCCGCCAGGGCGTCTGGTATCCGACTGAGACATTGCAGGGCTAGGCCTTCTCTGTAATAAGCCTGAAACATACAGCAGAACTTAACATCATTAAACGGGCTATTCACTTGGAAGACACACATTTTCAAAAGAGGCCCATGATCATGATGATACAAGATATAAAGAAAGATTCATTTTTATTTTAGCATATTTAATCAGCTTTTGCTTTGCATAAATTGGTCAGACACAGTTATCATGGTTATTGTATATGGTACAGATGATACATCATAACCATGATAACATTGTGTTTTTTGTCTTTCTGATCACACATTCTACGCACAGAGTCACAATGGTAGAAAAGTTCCAGAATTTCACCAATCTGAAAAAAAAAAACGAGAGAGTTCATTTGTCACAAACAGTAGTTTGGTTCTCCTTGTGAGACTTTCGTCCACTCTGTTCAGTGAACTTCCTCAGACTGACTGTTGGCGTCTC
>JAAUYG010262188.1_pt1 | contig 13046 bp, 12 predicted proteins | sample 7278091 | NCBI WGS metagenome assembly JAAUYG01 (sample SAMN14350201, study PRJNA611818) | marine sediment metagenome | isolation source: surface marine sediment (0.6m) | place: French Polynesia: Moorea | collected 2018-08
CAAATAAGGAAATCTTGCAGAAAGTCTCGTCTGTGAACCTCGAGGTCTGGGAGTTCAGGTTTTCCACCCAGGATGTAATCTTTCACATTTACTTCCAGTCTGCTGAGTGTTCTGGCAAAACATCCCTGAAACAACAGAAGTGACAAATAGCGTGAAAGGAAACAGAGCTGTTGACTTGACAGTGTGCTTTTGTGGAAGAAAGCATCATCCCAGCGATGAAGATTGACACCAGCTTTCAGCGGGATTCCTCAGTTGTCATCTCGGGAAGGTTCCCGTGTATGAAGTCACCAAGACACTCTGGTGTGGTGAGCACAAGAGAGATGCATGTGCCACGAAAGAACTTCTGCCGTTGTATTTTTGGATCGCTCCGATAAGAGTGGGCCTATTTACTCGCACGCAGTTTGACTGTGAGTCTCTGAATCTGTCACACTTAGTAGAAGTAGGGGGAAGGGGGCCCCCTCCCCCTGCTATTACCACTTCTTGTATGAGCCCAGAAAAGTAGTAGTAGGGGGTTGGGGAGGGGGTTCCCTCCCTACTAGTGCTACTTCTTGTCCAAGCCCAGAAAAGTAGTAACATGGGGGGGGGGTCATCCAACTTGACCCCCCTCAACCCATATGACCCATTTTGGCCAATTAGGTCATTGACCTACTTTTGACCTCCTGACCTACTTTCCAAAAATGCTCAGAATTGTACAGGGAGTCAAAAAGTAGTTTGGAGAAGTTTTTGGGTGATGACCCCACTACTATATATACTACTGCTTCTCAGCCCAGAAAGGCTTGGGCTTTGACTGAAGTAGGCCTAGTTGGTTTGAAAGTACTTTGTTGGTGAGCGGTCCACCTCCGTCTGTTCGATTCTAGTTGTACTTTCAGCCAAATGGATCTGCATGTAGGACAAAGAGATGTTTCTCCCTTGTGGCTGATGGTCGTTGACTGACCGCATGATGGACCATTGTGGTCAAGGTTGTCCCTTTACGTTCACAACTGCAATGCACTGCAGCTCGCAAATTACTTAGCTACTGGCTCTTTTGAAGAAATAGCCCCTTACGCAGGGTGTTTAGGTTGCTTGGTGAAGGAGATAGTCCAGAGAGGGCACGGATGTTAATCTTTCAGGTTAGGCAGAAAATGTGGCTCATTTCTTGGAAGTGTGTTTTGATTTCAAGACGGATGTTCTTAACAACGGGCCACTACATCTTACAAGTGTGCCAGTTCTTCCATGTGTTATCAGCTCAGATAAACACCGTAATGTGAATTACTTTTCCTTTTGGCTCCATCAGTCAGAAGAACAAACAGCTCAGATTCTATACAATGTTCAAGGATCGCAAAAGAGGGCTCTTGAAACGAGAGGATGCCACAGAGTAATTATTTTGAAAGTGGGAGAAAAACCTTAAAAACAAATCTTTGTGTTGGTTGCTTCTCAGTTCGAATTCAGCCAGCCATGTGGACATTTGAGAAACTTCACCTTCATTCCCTGCGCACTGCCTTTCATACATCCATACAGAGCCTTAGATGTTATTGCCACCGTCGTGAATGTTTTATTTGTTCCCTGTAAGATCAGAACAAACCAGAAATGTGACAAAAATATTTTTTAGCAATTCTCCATCTGCAGTCTCATAGTAGTAAGGCAGTGCATATCTTGTGATGTCTTCAGTTTTGCACTCTGCAGAGATTCTGTGCACAAATGGATGTGAAAAAATATTCGTAACATTCCGAGGAGCACTGGGAGCGGAACTTCTTTCAAAAGACAAGAAAAATAATTAAATGTTTTGCACCCATTAACATCAAGAGAGAATAGCACTGCTTTTCCATGGGATGAAAAAGCACTAAAACATGTATGTACGATACAAAAGGTCTTCTTGGTGAGTTGTGAAGGCATTTCCTTGTTAATTCTGCGGGATCATGCACGCAATAGTTGGCCCCAGTTCCCACGTGGGTAAGCCTTTTAATTCGTCCTCACTGTTGCCACTGGACTACAAATTAACCCAACGAAAGCATCTCTGTTTTTCTTTTGTTCCTTCTTTAAAATTGGCTTTTCATTGTGGACTTGGATCTGCTCAGCGGATGGCTAATAAGTTTATCACTTGCGGACTGAGTCAGAACAGTTCTCAGTTTGCATGAAGGGAAAGTCTGACAGTCTGAGTGGCGAACAGAGGGTATAGTGCCTGATTTATCCCCATTCTTTTCTGGGGAAAACGGCAACACCAGGAAAGAAACTTGAAAGAAAAACGTGGCCGTTGTCCACAAGGAAGGGTTCAAGCCCAATTCATCACTTATATACGGGCAGGAGAACTGTTGAGGTGCCAAACCTCTTTGCTGATGAACAGAGCTACCTATCGTCTTGGTCACTGTCCTTCCAACTAGTGTCATCAAAATTTACAGTGACTGTCTGGCTTTCATCCTGGCTTCGACGCGAATGCTTTCAAAGAACACAGCCCTGACCGTCTCAAAGAAATCGCAAGAGAACAAGAGAAATTTTGGACACAGCGCGTTTTCCACCCGCAGTCGTGACCAGTTTCCTGGCAACTGTGCCGCACAATGAAACTTGATGCGCTTACTGGTTTAGCGCAATGCAATGGAAGACAGAGAGAGACAGTGGATTTTTGTGATGTCAATAATTTCACACCCCATCACTTCATAAGGGTTTCTGCCGGCAACATCAAAGGAAACTTTCGTGTCAATATTAATCCTATGAAGACGGTGATTGCTTTTTACCTCCGCCAAATCTGATCATAAATGAATATTTATAGGAACAAAATAATTGTCATTGAGGGTTGTAATTTCTCCTTGCTCTGGTTTTGGAAGGAAAAAAAAGAAAACAAAAACCAAACAACACAAGGAGACATTTTTGTCTTTGGACTTGTCTGACAATTCCGTGACGTGGTAATGTTTTGTAGTTTCATGCAAACGTCGCGTTTTGTCACCAAACAATAAGACGTGCATTGGATGCTGGGCTCATCAACAACAACCACGGAGCGATGTACAAAGTAGGTCAACACACAGGAAGTTCTGGAATGTCATAAAGAGCCAACATGGCAAGTTCAAGGCTTGTTCTTTTCTCATTCTTTCCTCACTGGGGAGGCAAACTTTGGTTTTGGTTTTCTGTAGTTTTCCAATTTTTGTTTCAATGAATCAGTTGGAAATGGCCATGTTACTCTTTTTCTTTGATCAGGGAGGACCTTGCGGGAGATACAAACTCAGCTCGAAAGAATTAAAACAAGATGGCACCGTCTCCCTTCATGAGCACATCAAACTTCTTCATTTGTCAAAGAATCACTTCTTCACACTGTTAAATGATTGATCAATGCGAATGGCTCGTGAAGCCATCTCGCAGGACATCAATCTCATTAATTCCCATTTCCCCCTTTTGGTTTCTTGAGGATTGATTCCATTGTGCAGCATATATATGGAGCCTTGAAAGTTAGTTGGTCCAGTGACCTTTTAAAAGTGTTCTGCATTCTGAAATCACAGGTTCTTTGAAAACAAAACAAAGACTGGTGCATGAAAGGATCCAAGGCCACAATCGTCATCCATTGTGACTTCCTTGTTGTGGGTTACATGGTTCAAGCTCTGATCCAGGGAGAAACAGAGGAAAAACAGAAGATGAAACGGGCTGTGTACAAAGTCTGGGCTTTTTCCCCCATGGCTAATAGAGATGGAAAAGATCATCCATCTGGGATCTGTGACAGGAAAATTTTCCTGAGAATGGGTTCCAGAATCGCACTTGACAAATGTGTTTTAAAAAATTACAAGCATCAATTCAAGTCAGTCGATCATGAAGATGCAATCCTCTTGAAAAAAAAATGTTACGCAAAAAACAAGCCTTGGCTTCAACCAAAATTATCTGTAGATTGCGTGTTTCTTTGTAATCTAATCCCCGAACACGTAGATAACATTTGTTTAATCTGTGAGGCGAATTTAGCCGCAAAGTGACAGATTATCCATGTTTTTGCAAACTGCGTGATCACCAGCCTGAGAGACTCGCACAGACGCAGTCATGGGACCCATGTCTGATGATGGTGCTTGTTCCTGAGTGAAGTTCAATCCGCTTGCACGCACCGGAAATCGCATGAACCCACAACCAAAGTTCAAGAGACAAACAGTTCGATAATTCTTTTTATCCAAAGGTTTTTTCTTGAGACAAACATGAACCATATCCAACTGGCTGTTCACTTGAATGCAGGGTGAGGGCGGTAAAGAGTCCAAAGAGTGAAGCTCTTTTCAGACAACCAAAGATCACATTGTCATCTCCATTGGGGTTACGTTCCCTCGCAGCATCGCAAGTGAATACAAATAAGTCGTTGAGCCGTATGGATCTGGGAAGATGACGCTAAAAGTTCAGCCAGATGGGGAAAGAGTGAATAGACTCCACCAAGTACATGTCCATATGAATTTGAAAGTTCACTCGGTGTTTTTATTTTCATTTCCAGACCCGCTCATCAATCAAACTTTCGTTTCTTGTGGGTGTGCTTATGCCTGGAAGATATGGTTCTCGTAAATAGCTCTGGAAGGAACTGGGAAACTTATTTCCCGTTCCTGTTAATCTTTGCTTCCCCTTCGTCTGTCAAAATGACGCTTGACTTTCGCGTCACGTGTGAAACCCTGGTGACCTACCAAACGTTTCTTGTCACGTCTGTGAACTGGGACATCATGAAAGGACAATCCTGTCTTGAAAAAGACGTCAAATGTGTGACGATGGTTGTGCATGTGTCAGTGTTCCCAAGTGAGGCTGGCTGGAAAGTGACTGCTTTGCACCAAAGACAACACGGCCAAATTGCAGGATGCGTTCCAGGTTCACATAAATCATCTATCGGGTGGAGATTTTTTCTTGAAGTAGTGATAGGTCAAAAGACTCAATCAATTGATTAGTATCTGATCCTGCATTACCAGATGAGCCAAATCCTGTGTGAAGGGCTTACACACGCACTGGGATTATCTTTCTAAATCTGCCACACTGACGTGTGGGTTTTCTCAGTTCCACAACCATTCGGATCAAATTTCTTCACTTAGTGGGCCATGGTTAGGAAAAAAATTATATATTGGTATGATTCATGAAAGTGTGCCCAGGAATGAGCCAGCACCTGAGTATATGTCCTTTGGCTTGCTAAAAAGAATGATTTCAAATTTTAAATTTTGCTGAATACTTTTGTGGTAACAGGAGTCCAGTCCCGTCTCGTCTAGTCTCGTTCAGACCTGCTGAAAAACGTTGTCAAAGGATTTTGAAATGACGTCAGACCTCAGTTTTCGGGTGTGGAAGTAAAGAGGTTCGTTACCTGATAGTGACGTTGCACGTAAAGCATTCTGTGGATGTGTGAACACAAAGGAGGGCAATCAGTCCTTGGGAGGCCTCATTAGACTGACGTGGAATCACTCAGGACTGCTTGCGTGCCATCAGGTTCACGCGACTAGCTGATCTCAATGTGTTCAACCTGCTGTGGAGTCTGGGTATAATGAAGCCTATTCTGTCTGAGGTTCCCTGAAGAGGGCCCTAACCTGGCTCATAATGACAGCAATGCGTTCTCAATGCGTTGTCGTTCTGCCATTCATCTTTGCAAAAAGGCAGCAAAATGTAATCAATTCAAATTGTGCATAAATATCCCAGAATCAATCAAACAGGAACTCCTTTTGTGGAATAACTTTCAGACAACAAGTTCGTGTGGAGTGCTGCGCAAAGTTTTACAAAAGAACGTCTGAACGAGATTCAAACAAAACAGTCCCACAGGCTGACAGATGACGATCATCATTATGTACTTTCAGGTGTCTGACTCGAAGTCACTTTCCCCCAACTTCTCACGTCAAATGTAAAAGATATCCCTACTCACACTCGTATACATATTGTCATCCTTGGGACAGATGTGCTGAAACTAGAATCTGCAACAGAGCCACTACAAGAGTTTCATTGAGTCTCACTTCATCTGAGGAGTGTTACCAGCCATTAAAATGGGAATTCCATTCGTCTTAAAGAAGCAAATTACCAGAAAGTCGCATTGCGTCCCATTTACAAGCACCACTTGTCAAGCTAAATTACATTTCAACTAACAAAATAAATACAAGAAAAGGGATTACAATAATGTTCCCGAAGAAACTGAACGAGATTTACACCATTTCAATGAAATACAAGATTTCCTGATTTGGTCTTTATGCCGTGATTACAGAAATTTGAATTGCAAACTAGTTGAAATCAGCACCAAGTCTTTTTGGCGTCTCTAGCCATGTGAAGAAATATGAATGCAACAGACTCTGAAGACTGACTGTTTTCTCCCCATTTTCTTCTGTTGTACATGTGTGATTGTGTCTCACTATTTTGTGCTGAATAATCTGCAGAGGAATCTTCTCTACTGGAGCCGTCAGGGTGATGAATTAATTACAAGTTCAGTGTGTATACTTGAGTAGTTTTAATGATGTCTCTGCCAGGTTTAGATTTCTCCTTATCAATATCTAATTGGCAGCCTTGGTGTTCTACCAAAGGCAACAAGATTGTGGTGTTTCTTTCATGAGCCTGCAAAGCCAGAAGAATGCACTTCTATTCCCTTGTGCAGAATGGTGTCCCAAAAATGAGGGAAAACAAGCAATGGCCACACACAACGATCTCAAAGGTTTCTTCATTTTGCAAGAATCCTGTTTGCAGAAACTTGCATCAACAAAGGATTTAGGAATTTATCCAGGCCTAATGACCCAAAAACATCTCACAAAACAAGCAGAAAATTCACAGTTCTACTTTCACAGAATATGTGCAGCAAAAAAGAGATGTGTCTTCATCATTTTCTTTTTCACACAGGAAACCAGTGTTGGGCAGTTTCCCATTGTTTTCAGATGTTATCCAGTTGCTGCCTTCTGAGAGTTGTGCAGAAAGGAGCAACATTGGCCTTGTCCAACCCTTCGATCAAATCAAAACATTGCACGACTTTTTGTTTTCTCTTTGCAGGACAGAACAAGGGAAAGGGCAACATGTCTGGGAAAGGACCAGGAGGAATGCACGGTAGGGCAAAGACTGTTTTTCTTTCTTTGTGTCAGAATGAGAGATCATACCAAACTGCACGGAACTTCTGTGCTAGATTCAGAAAGACAACACAAGACACGCTCATAAAAAGTTCCCATTTTGTATTACATGTTCAATCACTCGTCACAAATGATCAAAGTTAAGGATCTTTCTCGGTATAAAGAACAGTCTCAACAGAACTGAAGATCATCAGCCACCGCCACCTGGATCCTGAAAACATTTTCCTGGATGAAAAAAGTCAAATCAGGATGAGCTGTCGGAGAGTACAAAAAAGAACAACAGCTCAATTTCTTCATTCAAGAGTAAAAGAGCTTCATTCAGCTGAAAACTGATGTCAATTTTGAATTCTTAGAAAGACACCTGCGAAGAATTACAACGCAAACGATTTGGTTATCACCGCAAACTGGACAGGAAACACTTGTGTCTTCAAAAAATTGAATCGCCACGAAGGTTGCCTTGGGGATATGTTCCAAAATGTCACCCAATATTGCACAATGTCCCTGCTATTTCTTGGCATTGGAACGTTCATGACTGTGACAAAAGGACCCAAACCAATTGAGGGTTTGAGAAAAATATCGCATTCTTTTCTCCAGCAGATTTAGTGACTCTCCGCTGGGGCCTTTAGCACAAAACGAAGAAAAGAACTGGACGAAAAAGACGTCTGATTTCCTTCCATGTGCTGGTGAATGCTTCCATGGCTTCTGTAGTGAAATCATATCCCGAATCAATGTTTAGAAACTATACAACTGGGAAGCCGTATTTAGCATCTTTGTCTCCTCAAGGCATCTATATATGCAGCTGGGCTTGAAACTTTCCTCCAAACTCGTCATGAACCATCTGATGTTTGGCAAAGGCAAAAAAGACAGATCAAATATCAAAGGTTGCTTGACAGACTTTTATTGTGTTTAACACAGAATACATTGTGTTGTCAAACTTGGACACGTTTTTTGCAGCCTCTGTTTCTCCCCCTTTGAAACGCTGCATGCTTGTGTTGTTGAGAGAACAATAGCGCAATGAAGATTTGCGCTTCACACTGCTTCTTTGGAGAAGGCATTGATTTCTGAGATGAGACACAATTCTTATGAAAGTTGAATCCAGAAGTAGCGACTTGAGCGCAAGTGCACTGGTTTTGTTCATCCAGAAGGACTTAAGTAGACATCCAGACACAGCTGCAGATCAGCTGAAGATTAAAACAGCTGAACACTGGTCTCTTCTTGACACTACAGGAGTGGAAGATGTTCTTGTCTCCTATTTTAAGCAGGTGCGTGAAGGACGTTTTATTTGCCAGATTGGCATTGAACAACCAAAGATGCTACTGCAGTGCCTTGATATCCTGCGAACAACCTTGCCTTTGTCCCCAATTCAAACTGAGTTTGATCTCAAAACATACACAAATCTGCTGAACTTTCAGACGCTTACTCTTGTTGAAGAAAAGTACAAAATGAACATTCACAGGAAAACATAAAAAGCAAGATTGCCTTGTTTTGGCGTCTTTGCAACCTGTATGACTGACAAAGGAACTTGCAGCAGATGATGCAAATAAGCAGTGACAAGGACGAAGTGATGTTGTCATTACCAGAATGTAACAGCATGCAGTGCTTCCAAAAGACATAACATGCAACGAACATCCCCGTCTGCTATTTTTGGCATAATTGGCCTCCAGCTCTATGTGTCTGCACAATGAAGGACTCAGTGTTTGTCCCATCAAGATAAACACACGCGTGCCTTGGAAGTTCTGCAGGAAAGAGGTGGTGTTCTCCAAACGAAGCTGAGAGACGTGTTCATTGAGGTCCTCATCACCTTGTGTGTCTTACCTTGAGACGTCAACCTCAGCAAGCAAAGAACTTTGATGAATGATGCATAGGGTTCATTCACAAAAGCATCGTGTAAAAAACGGGCATTTTGTCAGGGACGATACCAGTGTCCTGTATTTGTCAACCTCCGTGATTCCTTTTCCTCCGTTTCTTCATTCTTTGCCAGAATGCTTGCCATGACACCATGGAGCTACACAAGATTGGATTCAGACTTGTGCTAAGATTTCTACTCTTCGCATTCATTGTGACAGACACAAAAAGTGCACACTTTTGGTATTCTTCATGTGGAAGGGCGATCATTGCCTCATTGCCAAGTCTGCATGAGAAGGGCGCTTTTTTAAGTGTAGAAACGAAAACGCAAGTCAAAAACTATCAGAACTATCCAAAGAATAGCAAAACAAAAAATAGTTTGCTGCACTTGTGTATTTTTCCCTTCCGGCGGACACACTCAATTCGAGAGAAGCACACGCTGGGTCCAATCATGTCAAAAGCCAATCTCCAGAGCTTTTCATCTCAAGCGTCCTTCACAGCCCGGGACACAAGGGTCTCTCACTTATTGACAATGTCCGACACTCTGTATGTCACGGCCCGGACACACGGAGCGGTGTAATCGGAGTCCTTGGCTTTATCCGCCCTGGGTATTACCACTGTCCCCGGGGCGGGAGGCGGGCGCGGTGAGACGCAGATGCCGTCTATTGATTATCCATACACTGTCCGCGAAAAACATCACAAAGCGAGGTGGATCTATTTCCGGATAAATCGTGACACGATGACAACAAGAGGAAGGAATTTGTGAACTCTACATAGTCCCGCATTGTTTTTTTTTTTCTTATTCGGAAACAGAGCTGCTGTGTGGTTCAGCACTTGTATGTGCCTTCCTGCCAACCCAACAGCTTAAATTTCTCCGTTCATGAAAATCAGGCAGACTGTGCAACACTGGCTTTTTCCAACACAGAAACAAGATATTCACACTCGTTCCTGTCCAAAAACCAGATTCGCTTCAGCCAGTAAGGAGAGAAAAGAGGTGAGACGTGAGGTATTGTGAAGGTATTTCAAAGCCTCTTTCTCAGAAGACAGCAGCAAATTGGGTCATATCTCCGCGAAGCGTGCCCTGCAAGTCGTCATGCACAAAAGTAGTCGAACTTCCATTGGTAATAAGACCAATTTAGAAATCCCGGAAATAGACTGTTTATCTCTTGTCATTTTTGTGACCAAGTTTCTTAACAATGAGGAACGACAGCACAAGTATCTTTGACAGTGCTCAGTGTTTGTTCCCTTCTTATTCATAATTGACAGGCATCAGGTGAAGAACGGTCTATTTCTGTCTTGGCCAAAACACAGAATGTTCGGATGAGAAGGCTTACACCATTTGCAAAAGCTCTGTCTTGAAAAACAGGAATGTGGCGGACTCTAACGGAGCAGAACATTGAACCAATGATGTCTTGACGCAAAACCAGAAACCGCAAGGCCTCCAGAAATAAGATGTGCCTTCAAAACACTCTCCCCAGGATCTGACTCTGACACGCAGGCGATTGTCACAGCCAAACAGACTCACAGCGGATATCACCGCGTTTGACACATTCCGCTCCAATCAACTTCAAAGTGACGAGATCTGGGAGTAGTCGGCTCCCACCAGGAGCCAATACACTCAGTACCAGTGTTGACGCAGACAGCTTGGGTCACCAGGGTTAAGCCAGGCAGTTAGGGTTGCCAACAGAAGCCTTTTCAAGCATCTGTGGTTATGAAGGAAACCCAATGCTTTGATGTGACTGAAAGAGGTATAAGCTCTGCACACAGCTACGTTTTTCTGATAACCTGTTGTTGCAGGGAGAACAATGCCATTGAAGCATTGTCAGGGCACAACTACATGTCCTCAGAGTAAAGTCAGATCTGGAGGAGAAGAATCTGTGAGTTATATATGGGCTGACACTGCTGAACCATCAATTGAGAATCAACAAAGACCTTTGAAAATGCCCTCCCCGTGCCTGGAGTTTTTGATATGAAAAGGATAAAATGTGCCATCAGATTCCCAAAAAGGCTTTTTTCACAGGCATGTATCTTGAGATAAAATTTGAGAAAAAATCCAAAACCACCACTGTTCTGAAACACACACACACACACACACCAGAAACTCTGCTTGATCAAGAGCGAAGCAGCTGGAACAAGGCTCCATTCAAGGGGAGAGGATGAGCATCAAAGAGCCTGGAGTAATTCCTGGAGTGTATCTGCATCATATTAATGTGATTCAGCATGGAGGACATGGATTAGGATGATCCGCGCACTAATCTGGAGAGGTGTCCCAGAATGAGCACAATCAGCTTAGCGTCGCCATCGTCTCCTCCCAAGTCATGTCGCTTCCACATACATGACCACTAAATGAGAATGAGAATTCAAACGAGGAACGTGCTTTTTTCTCATCATGAAGTCGTGAAAGTAAGAAACAATGAGTCTTCCATCTCAACAAGCAAAAACGTTGAACTGTTTATGATTCCTGCCAAGAAATTGAAAACATTTGTCGAACTGGAAGGAAAAGAACAGACACAAGTTCCACAGTGTAAAAACAAAGCCGCACATCTCCAAACCTCTTTGGGAATTTGTTTTGAAACTCTGCACCTGTCCCTATTTTTGGGCAATTTTTGGTTTGTGTTTAAATTTTGTTTTGGTAGCGCTGAGTTCCCTCAGTAAAAGATGTGGAAGTCTGGAAACAAAACAAAACAGGTGTGGTGGTTCGTTACGAAACACAGTTTCTCCGAACATTGTTTCGTTCTGAAGATGAGGTGATTCCAGTCAGTGAACTGGTGGGGAAAAAAGAACAAGCACCTGGATTCTATTTGCGGTGATTTCTCGTCTTTGAGTCTTGAGCACAGGCTCAAAAGATCCAATGTCACCACTTTCCCAGCATTGAAACACTTTAACAAAGAGCCTGGCACAAAAGGCTTGAAACCCCCACAAAAGGAAAAAGGAGAACATAAGGATTGAAGCACATTTAATTAAATACAAGGATTGTTTGATGACAAAAAAGCAGAATCTTGTTCACTTTGTGGGTTGGGAATCACAAACGATAGTCTCGTCGCCCATTCTTCCCAAACAGATTTAACATCCCAATTTTAAGCTGCTTTGGTCAACACAATGGCTTATACACAGCAGCAAAAACCAAAAATAAAAAGATTTTACCTACAAAAATCCATCTTTTTTGTACAAAGGATTCAAGCTGAGCCAAACTGCAATCATCTATCTGGGCGGCTGCCACTTGCTAACTTCAGTATTTTTGCGAAAAAATATTTTGCCAACCCATTGCTGTAACACAGCAACCAAGCTGGTGGGCATTCCATGATTTTGAAGCCACGTCAGGTTCCCTCGAACCAGAGGAAAAACTGCGAATTGTGACCACAACAATGACACTGGCACCATGACACCAATGGGCCATTGTGTAATCTGGACGCCAGGCTTGATGGTTGATCTATTTTATTCTTTGAACAAATGAACAGATCTCTTTACCTCATTGCAACAACACAGTTTTTCCCCAGTAAAATTGAAGTTCTCGTGCAGGGGACGTCTCTTTTATTTTGAAGTTTAAATGAGCAAAATGAAGCCATTTACATTCCGTAGACTTGTCTGGGGGATAAGCTGTGAAATTAGTGCGCAGTGTTCGATAGTGCGATAATGACTATTAATCAACCCAGCTTTTCTTTCGACTTGAATGGTGAATCTTGACACATGACAAAGACAGTTCTGTCGTTGCCTTCATTTTTCACAATCACAGCCGCACAAGCAGCCGTTCCAAGATGACCATGCAAGGTTTCTGAGTAAATTCAGATAAAACACCTTATTCTTCCTGCTCAATTATGAAATCAATTTCCATTTCTTTCAAAGATGATTTTGCACTCATTTCAAATGAAATGGCAATCAATTCTCCCCACAGCAACGGGAATTTACATGCAGAAGGGAAAGTTGAAAACCTGTTTCCTTCCATAAGAGTGGACATCAAGTCAATGGGAATCCTGTCCTTTTACGTCACGCCTTCAGGTCCTGTTTCTCTCGTGTGAGATTCACGCATGTTTTCATGTCCCCTGCTGGGACAAAACGCATCGCAAAAACCGTGGACTCTTCCTTCGGCACTGACAACAGAGATTGCCACAGACAAATTGTACGGTGCTCAATTTTATCAAGTTTACACAAGAAATTGCCGACATTCTCTCACTGACGTCTGTCCACACAGTGATCAGCATAAACTGATTC
>JAAUYG010002815.1_pt1 | contig 13044 bp, 7 predicted proteins | sample 7278091 | NCBI WGS metagenome assembly JAAUYG01 (sample SAMN14350201, study PRJNA611818) | marine sediment metagenome | isolation source: surface marine sediment (0.6m) | place: French Polynesia: Moorea | collected 2018-08
CATTGGAGCTATCCAAACTTTATAACAACATTGGTTACCATGATAAATCTAAATGCCTCTTAGAATACTTCAATGAGAAGTTGGCATCTAGTACCTAAGATAACATATACTATTCAGAAAATTTCAAAACATTCTTGTGTATTAGGTCTTCAGTTCGAGCAGAACATCAAGGCCCCTGTGCCTCTTGTTTGAGTGAAAATAGCTCAAAACACAAGGAAGAAAACATTGCATTGTCCTTTTTACAGTTAGTTTTCATCTCAAGTGTAAATTGTTTCCAATGTCACGTTTTTGTGGTAATTTTCTACTGAGTTATGGCTGTTTTTTTTTAGTAAAAATAGCTGAAAAATGCATTCCTGGAGTGTCATAATGGGTACTTTTTGGCCAACCGGGATGCCCTATCGCGTTGCACAGAAACCGTAGTAGTGGTCGTGGCGGTACTAGTAACAGCATGGGCAATATATATTAGTAGATGACCACCATTATAGTCGCAACGCTGTCCATACGGTAACCTTGAATACATATAGCATACTTTCATTTCAAATTAAAAAAATCAATTTTAATATTTCAGGTTCGAGGATTTATTAGCTTCCTCCATCCAAAAATATGAGTTACTGCGGCCCACATGGGATGAGTGAATCATGTATCTTGTTTACCATGTCTACGTCGACCTTGAATTATCTGATGTGTGTAAATGATGTCGGAGGCCACAGGCAAGGTCCATTTCAGGCCAAACTCGACTTCCACATCTGGATAATAACCACAACTGCTACTACGGAGATATTACAGGCTTCCACAGAACGAAATATGTACGGCGGCAGACCTCTCCGACTGTGGTCTGGAAGCCGTCATAGTGCATTTCCATTATAAAGTCATTTTGCTTTCACGATTTTTGCTCCAAATTCCCGTTATTCACTTCATACAGTGACAATGCAATCCATAGAAATTCATGGCCAGCTTTAGTTTCTGCGAGCAGTGCTGTAGCTCATCACCCGTGGCTAACGTTGTCGCGGTGCCCGAGAGAAATGGAACACAGTGCACTTTTTCTCTTTTACGGTCTACTATACATGCCAGAACCACGCAAAAGAGACCCAACCATTAACCTTTGTAATAATGGAGACAGGCCCTTAGGACTAGGCTAAGCGTTTTTTTTAAGTTTTACGAGATTTGAAGCAACGAGGTTCCCCCCACACAGGATGCATTACATCTATGTGCATATAAACAGGGTTGGGGTAAATGTTGTACTTGAACATAATTACAGGATCTCGAGCAATTGTAATTGTTATTAAACTTCCCACACCAAAATTGTAGTTGAACAACAAATTGTAATTGGCCATTTACTTTTTTTCGATTACAGCTAATAGTTTATTGTTAAATCTTCCATTAAACGTTAGATACATGTTTATGAGTCTGCCCAGCCTATAGGTAACCCAGCTGGCTAGCTGTAGACCCATCAGTGTAAATTGGCTTTGTCATGCTAATAAGCAGCATGCGCACTAATTTATCTATTGCATTTTCGAGGAACAGCTGTGACATTTCATGGTTTTGTAGGGATTGAAATGTCTGATGCGTTGGCGGACTATTTATTTGGAAAGCTTGAATGAAGCCACGTCAGACGCCTACCTAGGAAGTCACATTGCGCCATAGGTCTTGTTAATAGGTAACATATACGAGGATATCAATACACGTGGCACATGTATAGCTCGTAAACCGCTCGTTGTAGAGCAAAAATGATGACAATTTGGACTTTGAGGGATACGTTTACGGTACACATGCGCTTCCGCTTGAACATGCCCACATCACGACTAAATTTTTGGCTCATTCAGTGCATCGTTTGAAAATACACAGTGCAATCCTGTAATTTGGAAACCGCCGATCATAAGATGAAGATGGATAAGATTTGTGCAGTATGGGTGTGTGTTCAGAGCATGCATGTATAGTAAGATGCTTAGATACATCATTTAGGTTATATAACCCCTTTGGATAAATCAGGGTCCTTCTGTAGTTATTTGGTGTACTTATTTGAAAACCGTGTATCTTTTGCGGTGAGAATCAAGGTCAGGCGGGTCTGGTGCACGCATATTAAACATAGCCCTCTCTGTCTCTGGTGAGTAGCATTGCTAAAGCAGAGTGTGTCAAAGCTCTGGGCCTCTTGTTACAACTTATAAACTTCTCTTCTCAATAAACTTAAAAGTTGCACCATACCACTGGGGTATCAGTCCATCCCAGACATGCTCTAAATCTTTAAATAAGGTCTGTTTCTTTTGGCGTTGGTTGAAAAATGAGTAGTGTTTAATGGTGTAATTAGTTAAATGTCTCGAGGGACTTAAACGGAGAGGTTGGCCACAGTGTGCTACAGTCTAGCCTCATAATGGCCCTGAGTAAATCAGCCCGGTTTTGCTGGATATACTGCGTCATTAAACCCCACTTCAGCTTCCCTGGGCGGGGTTTATACCTGTGTATTTATATGTGCGTATGTCCGTTTGCAAAAAATATCTCAAAACGTCTCAAACCGATCAACTTTGTTTTGGGTGGAGGCCTTCCCCCTCAGCCGGGGAGGGGAGGGGGGGCATTCGATTTTGGCCAAAAAAAAAAAAAAAAGAAAGAAAACATGGGGGTAAGGGTGGGTCAGGGGTTGTCCGAAAGTTTGGACCAATGATAAGAGATAGGACGAAAATTTCCAAATGGCTATAACAGCTAAACGGTGAGAGATAGGCATGTCGTTACTATTAGACATTAATAGGAAGTCATAGATGGGGAGTCCAACTGCGCCATTAGATTTGACCCTGGTTGGCCTTGAAAGCTCAAAGTCAAGGTCATTCATAATTCCGAGCCCTATACCTCGCAAAGGAGCCTAGTTACGCTATATTTTACTAACCATTCATAGGAAATCATATTTGGGGAGTCGAATGACACCATCATATATGACCTTGAGTGATCTTGAAAGATAAAGTCAAGTCACTCAGATTTCAAAGCCTTATATCTCGTAATGGAGCGCTGACTTAAGCAGTGTGTACCTATTAAACCTTAATGGGAAGTTATATATGGAGAGTAATGGTACCGTGACATTTGACCTCAAAAGGTCAAGTTCAGGGTCACTCAGATTTCGAGGCATTATATCTCTTAAGGGAGCCTAGTTAGACCCTATGTTACTATTAAACATTAATAGGAAACCATTTGTATGCCATATGTTACCATTAAACTTTAATGGAAGCCAGGAAGCCATATATGGGGAGTCCAATGGCGCCAGCATATTTGACCCTAAGTTACCTTAAAGGGTCAAAGTGAAGGTCACTTACATATGGAGTGATGGGAGATTTGTACGTTTACTTAAACATGTATTTACTGATAATACATTAATCTGGATATCACATAAGAGAATTTCTGAGCGAGGTTTTCCACTGTCCCAACGGACTTTCTTTTTCCTATTTACAATAGCCTCTGTCATAAGTGGACACTCCTGAAGCAGGTCGTCTTTTGTGCTGGTTTGAGCTTCACCATTCAATGGTAAGGCTATGCAAGCCTGAACACATGTTTGAACAGTGCATCTTTTTTTGTTGTATTTTTATATACAGAATAAGGAGCTCTTCAGTCAGTTAACACCGTCAAGATGCCAGAGCACTTACTGGGTCAAAAACTGTCCTCGATATTAGCTGCCTGACAAATGTGAACATTTTATTTGGGCCTGTATTACTGTTGCATTTAATAAGTATACTACTAACTGAAAGTGATACTAAAACGTGCGGTCACACTAAATTCGCAGTAGTACTGACTAGTACTACTAGTGTACAGTACGATAGGTAAAGCTAAGCCGCAGTGACACTAATAATGACTTAATTCCAGGAGGTCCAAATGAAACTTCTTCGCCAGGGTGAATACCGCGCATTTTGGCAATCGCATCCAACCTTGGTAAAAAAAAAACCGAGAACAAAGACCAAATGGTTAAAATGCGCATCCATGTTAAGGAGTAACAGTTGGTCATATTAAATGTCATAAAGCTTTCCGTCACTATCGGCATGCCTAATGCCAAATTGAATGCCAGTTTGGGGCATGAAGGCACTGAATATTTCTTGACACTTAATATGCATGTATTTCAAGGTCTAACATGCATTAGCATTGCACATCTCCCGAAATACGATCACGACCTGTGGACATTATCCCGTTTACTGTGAAATTTCGAGATCAAGCCACTGATTAGCCTGGGAAAATTATCTCCATACAGAAAACAATGGAAAAGGCACCAAGGAAAGTAAGGCATCCGATTTGCATTTCGCAACAGCCAACGCACATGCTACACTAATTAATTTTAACACCCCAGCCTCAGTCGTATGGCCCCGTGTGTATGGCAAACTAGTCTCTCTCACGTAACAGTGCTCCTTAATACATGAAGTTTTACATAATTTAGTAGCGGTAATAACATTCATCTTACTTTTTTTTCTGCAGTGGCCACTGAGCCTCACGCATTTATATTCTTAAGTGTCATGGATTCTTGTTCTTAAAGCATTTAATCACGCGAGGGATATGAGGGGCGCATCTGTTCTTAATCGAGTAAATAGACTATTTGTTCCACTGTAAGAGACACAGTCCTAAAATGGGATATATGGTTTAATAATCAACACTTATGATTAAAGTGCGTGGTTAATACACTATAAATAAAACGCTCTCCAAAATCTGAAACTGTGGTTAAGATCAAATATATACTTTAATTATTTCATTTCAGAAACAAACATGATTAGTATAATCCAAATTTTGTACAATGGCTAAAAAATGGTTTTGTCTCTCCTGTACAGATTTTATGCAGGATACACCTTTTCCTGTGTGTTTTTGTATCTGATGAAGGAGCGCAGTTCCCCAATTGCGCAACATATAATACCGAAAAAATACATACTCCCACAGATTTGCAAAGACGTGCCGAACGTTTCGCTGGACTTCGCTACAACAGTAAGTATAGGGGGTCCACTTCCAGTGGTCAAACCAACCATGGCTATAACTAATCCGACGATGCCCCCGTAATGGTCTTCAGTGACCTTATCCATCAGTGTGGGAAGTGAAAGCGGCACAACCATACCTCCGAAAATACCGAATGCCGTGGCCAGACACAGAGAGGTCAGTTCTGTGCGGTTAGGAATAAATGCCATTAACAAAATGATGGCACCCGAAAGAAAGTAGCACAGATTAAGCATTTTTACCTTAGAGATGTATTCTTTATCTACAATAAAACCGAGAAGTGGTCGAAAAACAATTTCGGTGACGCTGGGTAATGTGACCAACAGCGACCCAGTCAGTTTGGTCATGGACATCTCCCGGGCAAGTTGGGGAAATACGAAGAACGTGTTATAGTATCCGAAAAATCCAGAGAATAACACTACCGACATTACCATGACATCAGCATTCTTGAGAAAGGAGTAATTTTGGAGGAGCTTGTTTTTGCTGACGTTAAAGGATACCGATATATGGCGTCTAGAAGCAATTCCTTTACTCTGTTCAAACTCTCTTTTCACGCTAAACGAAGAAGTGTTTATTCTGTGTAGCAGTGTATTAACTTCATGCAGTCCTAGCGATTGTCCACTGGTCAAGCGTGATTTTTCAAATTTCTCTGCCGCAGCGTCGTAATTTTCCTTGTGACGTGACGGCATGGCCGCCGGACAGATGAGCACGTGCAGCCAAATGGCCCCAAACACCATCATGGCGCCTCTAAGGGAGTACGCTTCTACCAGTAGCGTCATAGCAGGAGGCAACACCAGGCTGGCCAGCGTCGTTCCAGAGAAGGCCAATCCAGAGGCCAAGGCTCTCCGCTTGTGAAAATACGTCCCTAAAAGGCTGAGGATGGCTGGGTGACATATGCCGGCAGACGATCCTGTTACCAAGCCGAAGGTCAGCAGAGTTCCGATGAAGGCTGGCATCCAGCCTGATAGTACCAGTGCCAATGGTGCAAGGAGACAGGCGACCAGAACCACGAACCGGGTACGACGTGACGACAGGTTGTCCTGAACGAATCCACCCACAACCAACATCACAGTGCAGCAAATACTGTAAGCGAACCCTATCCAGCTCGTTACCACTGGGCCTGCCTGAAACAGTTCCAGCAGTTCTAGGTACAGCACACCGTAGATCTTGAGAGTGCCTCCTGTGGCGAAGTTCCACAAGAACACGGCTACCAGTATAACCCAGGCCCACCCTCGGTCCACGTCTTGAGGCAGGTCATCTGTGTCCGGCAAGCTGCCCGTGGCATCCTTTGGTGTAGGAGACAACTCCACAGAGGCAGCCACGCTGTTTTCTCGAGATCGACCTCCAATAGTAAAGAGAACAGGTTCTACAAGGGATCTGTCAGACAGCTGGCTCCCCTTCCTGGAGTACATGCTCACGGAACCCTTTGAGCGTGGTATGCCTCTCGTTCCGGCGGTCGAAAGGGAAACTTTACTCCCAGCACCGGGGCCTGGCGTTTTTTCCAACCCGAGCTCTAGTGTGCCTTTGACAGCAGCTGCGTCAGTTTGCATGCCGTGGGTGTCCACGGATGCAGTGTTGCTAGCAGTCGAGTGGCTAGACTGTCTCCTAACACAGCGTTCATTTCCCGTCTCTGTGATCCCCGAAGCGCTGTCCGTAGGAGAGGTCATCGTTTCACCAAGTACGGAAAACGTATATCCAGTGCCACAGAGAATGGACTACGATGCAGTTACTTTACTCCTCTATCATCGCTCTGTTTACGGGCAAATTGCTGGATTTACTGGAGGATTGCCTATTTGAATTGGTGGGGTACAAAAATCCATCATATTCGTGGCGAAGGGAGTAGCCTTCAAAGTTGTGGAGCTGCTCTCATCTGTGAGTTGTTTCGCAGCTGATCTGTCAGAAAAAAATATATTTATAAACTTTGCACGTCTTTAAAACTAAAATGGGAAAATCTCGTAGAAATATAAACAGTAGCGACATTTACGATGTACTTTGAGGCAATGGTGACCATCCTTACATCCGCTACCACATACCATTATGCTGCCATTCACACCAACCATCCCATAGGAGACTAAAGCCATCTCACACCGAAATTTACACAGTTGCGGTTAAATCCTCCGTGCCTCAACCGTCACTGTATAAATGAGCGAGTGGATGCCTCGCTGGTTATCTATAGTTTTTAATGGCCTCCTTTATGTCCCTCATAATACGTGAGCACTACACCCGAAGACCCTCGTGTCACCTCTGGTAACACACGAGACCACTGTAGGGTATCGTGTCCATCAATCGCCAGTGGCGCTTGTGATTCCAGCAAATTCTAGAAATTATCGTCACTTAAAAGGTTTTCTTGATACAAGATATTTCAAAGCATCTGTCCGGAGAGCACAAGCGATCATTTTTTTCACTATTGATCAGTAAATATGGACATTTATATGGTCATTCTATGCACTCTGAGAAAAAAAAAATATTTAACAAAGCATAAATCTTTCCTAACGGAAAACAGTAGACCTTTTCTCAAACCAAGGTTTTGTTAGTGCAGCACTGATATCTATAAACTGTTGCTGCTCCTGTGTTTAGGAAGGAGATTTTATCCTGTGTCCATTTTTGACTATATGGCAGGTTGATACCATATCAGATTTTAGTATAATACGATGCACGGCAAGTATATACGAATCCTGGTAGGATATGCATGTTAGTTTCAGTCTCAGAACGTGCGCGCAATCAGAATTGGTAAACGCCACATCATATGTAGTTGTTATAAAAAATAGGACTATTTTCAATGCAGATGATGGTCTATTTAACTCCAGACATTTCAGCGACGCATGACCCCAAACTCTCACATGAACACATGTGGTTGGGATAAGTTGCGTGTTCATCCCAAGTTTTTTTGTCCATATTTTTAGCACTGGTTATCGAGGTGTTCTGAGGTCTTATTAGGTATAAAATAAAATAAGATAGCTTCACTCTCTTCATTTATTCCTCAGTCACTAATCACCAACGAATAGTTTGTATACATTTGTACACGAGTCACACGACTATGGCATCTCAGTCTTTTAAATCCATTAAGGAACCTTTCGCATTCAAATATAAAAAATTAAACTGCCTAAAACTATTTAACACTGCGTACACAGCTCCATGTTATAACAGTGTTTGCCTGTTTTCCCCATCAAATTAGCATCCTTCATCTATTTAGTACTCATTAATAAATTTAACACATTTGTAGCAACATGAATATAGCGGTTTTTCGCTTGTATTGTGGGGGCTTTTCAAAGAGGCAGGGGCGCCCGTTTGTGAGCCCGTCGAACGAGGAAAGTGCAGGCCGCTTGGTCAACCGTGCACGCCTGGCATCTTGTGTTTTTTACCTGTTGTTGTCAGTGTGCAGCTTGTTTTTTACGGCAGTATTTCATTCCATTCACGTATTATATGCCAAAGGCGCCCAGGCGATATTGGTTAATTATAGTGTTTCCTATCACTGAATGTACTTGCGTATTACAGCGTAAGGTAGCTTACTTTCCCTCATTATTTGTTCCCTGCAGCTAAACGTCAACGGGAATTTACCGGTTTGATATAGTATAGGCAATGGTAGGCACATATAATCATGTGTGTCGCACTTTGCACTAAGAGAACGCTACGAGACGGAAAATAAGATTTTTTGGTTCGGGACGTAGTAAGATATTTCATTTTTTCTATTTTGGACTATCACGTGTATTTTAACCCACAAAAAGAGCGAATTTAATTTTGGTTAGATTTTACTGCACACCATTTTGGCACGAGCTACACAGTAGATATAACATTGAGTGTATACCTTTTCATAGACTTTTATAGATCCCATGAGGCCCATTTTAGATGTCAGTCCATAAGCTGTTATTGTATTTGCATGACTTTATTCTGGCTCTGGAGACCTGAGATATCGCCTTTACCATTGCTGCACCGAGAGACTAGGCGGTGCGAGTTCATCAGTGGGGGAAGACAATTTCTTTGAAAGCTAGTATTCCCTACGGGCTTACTGACGGTGTCCGGTCCTCGGCAAAGACAATGAACTCGGATGCCAGAGTCTAGCGGCCAGGGTCTGCTCCTTCGTGTGCGGTGTCGCCGAATCTTGTCCCGAGCAGTGACCGTTCACACCAAGCAAGCCAAGGGCAGGGATAGGCAGAGGTCGATACATCTCAAATTCCCTTTTGCTTCCACCGCCGTGACCCGATGAAGCCAGTGCTCGGTCCAAAACGAATTATTCAATCGAGAGATCCTGAAAACCTTTCCCTTGTGCTAAATTAAAGATGATCAATCACGAAGAGAGAGCCGTACACGGGACCATGTCGCTGTATTTGTCCGGGCACTTCGTTCACATGGCATTTACAGGATGAGCTGCCACTTGGGTTTTGGGCCCTTCAACAGACAACCCTACCGAGACACCCCGCATGAAAGTCGCCAGCCAGTCGACTGTGGCTGCTTGCTGCAGACACATGTCAGGTCCCATCCTTGGTATAAAGACCACTAGAGCTAGTCTTTGTGTGTGACAACTGCCACGAGAGAATTAGCTTCCCAAGTGATCTGCGGCCGGTGTCAATAGCCGCTCTGCTTTCGACACGCCTATACTAATGCTTTCTTCTAACTTCTTTCTTTAGACTTGCCAGACACCGAACTTTTTTTGCAACAGCAGTCTAACGCCAGATAGAATCTGACGAGTGGCAAGCCATTCCCTCGCTATGGCCTTGCGGATGAAAACTCCTGTCGAGGTCACATATTCATTCAACTTTTACGAGGACATTAGTAACCATAGGGTTTCCATTGCCTATCTATTATTAATGAAATTAATCACTGTATTAATCACTCAGATAGGCTACAGCCTTGGCCTAATTTGTTTTCCTTTCATATTGTACACATATATTTGAATTGTAATATAATATGCCATTGTACAATTTGAAGAAATGAATACTACTACTACAGACCGTAAAGACCACCTCTATATAAAGACCACATTTTACAGGTCCCCAGATGCATATTTGCATGCTGCTGAACCTGCATATAAAGACCACCTGTGTATAAGGACCACATTTTTGGGTCTCCGAGTATAGTGGTCTTTATATACAAGTTTCACTGTACATAGTGGAATGCTGGATGTTGCTCTGTGTAACTTGTCAGTTGACCAGGCACATGGTAGTACTTTATATCTTGCCAAACCAATTGAAAGTAATTTTGAACCAAATTTAAGGGTTAATGTACAATTTTGTCTCAACTGCTATTGTCTCTTCGTCTTATCTGACAAGCGCGCAAGTAGGACGTTAGGATCTCTCTGAGACTCTTGTTTCCTCCTCGAAGAAAGATAACCGATGAAAGTAAGCATTGCCTACAAAATAGTCACTCACGTTAAAATCGTAGTACTGGCAGTGTCTATTTGTTATGAACTACAATTCACACATGACCACTTCTGCACAACATCGGTTAGAGCTGGATATTTTGACATTTACATGTATATACTGAGTACACAAGAAGAACCAGCGGTTCTTTGTGAATGGCAATTTTTGGTTCCACTGATATTTTGTGGCTCTCAGTGTGTCAACAGGGCCCATGAAATCGAAATTCGACCGTGGTCAGTGTCGCAATTATCACTGAACCTACTGCGCGAATTTCTTTAATTTTATTTGTTGGTTATCCTGAGCCATATGCCCTGCCTTTTTAAACTTGTACCAAAGCTGCGCTTTCCATTTTTTTACTCTTCACATGCTATAGGCACAGAAATGTCAAAAAGCTACTCCTACAAATCGTAGCAAAATCTTAATCTCAATGATCCTCACAAAATTACTGTTTTGGAGCTTTGAAATTGTAATTTTGTTATTTTCAACGATTTGTTTTCACTTTCGTTAACATGGGACCCTATGGGAACGAACCTTTCACAATGCCACCCCTCCTTCAAATCGTTTTCGAATTATCCAAACGTCTCTTGATTTTTTTGTGAATGGTACTCACAAAGTACCTTTCGGGGTTTTGAAATTTGAGCTTGTGATTTTTAAGGATTTTTGTTTCGAAAATTTCAAATTCATCTTTGTAATATGTAAGGAAATTAAAACCTTCAATTATCGCGACAAGGAGCCATCGTAGAGGGATACCGAGTGAAATTTGGGACTCGAGGGTAGGGTATTAGTAGAATATATCTAGTGTACCTGTGACCTTCTGTCGTTCAATGTCACTTTGAGGTCATTCGTTACAATTATTTTTTTTGCGAAAAGAAGATTATTAAAGCGCTACTCATAGAGTTATGCTTCCTTTTCAACGAACCTTTTACAAGATGTTGCCTGTGACAGTCTGCACAAAAGTACTCTTCAAAAGACATTTCTAGGCTTATGGTTCTTTTTTTTTTAGCAAGCCTGTTACAAGGTGTTAACTGCGATAGTCCACACAAAATTCTCTTTTCGATTTTTTGAAATTTTGTTAATTTAATTTTTTTGTGTGACACTTTGAAATGTTGCCATTGTCGTCTTTGGAAAGGTTCACATTGGGCTCAATTGGAGAGGTATTAAATGCCCATAGAAGTCAGACACGGCTGATCATAGCGCGAAACGGTGCGAAGTTGGGACACCGGGTATTAGTAGAACATGTAAGCGATAGTTTTGTCCTTGTAGTGTAAATGTCATTTGGGTGTCATTCTGCCAATCAGTAAATTTTTTTTTCAGAATTTTATTTTTAAGTTGAAAAAATTGACATTTAACATTGTATCCAAAGAGAAAATATAACAAAATATAAATATATTGGAAATGGATAATGTTAGAGAGAAATATACAAAAAATGGGGTTCTGGTGTAAGCAGTTCGTGCATGTGAGGTAGTTTGACCCTGGAAACTTGAGTGTCATTTTCAAGGCACTCGTTGCAATTGTTTCAAGCTTGTAACTCGAAAAGTGTTGATTATAGAGCGAACAGACTGATAGGTTGGACTCACGAACACTAGTAACATATGGAGAATACCTTGACCTTGTAACTGTCAATGTCATTTTCGATTCATTCGGTGCACTTCATGTAACTTGAAAACAACTGGGCGCAGAGTGAAGCGGAATGGAATGTGGCATTCGGTACTGGCTTTGTGGTCATTCAGTGCACTTGGTCTCAAAATGGCCTATAACTCTAAAACAGTTGGCCGTAGAATGAAACGGATTGCAATTTGGGAGTCGGGATATTAGTAACACACATATGGGGGCACTTTGATCTTGTAGTGTTTAATGCCAGTTGGGGTCGTTCGGTGGACTTGTCTCAATGTTGGTAAGATGGAACATGTTTCTCAAATGTCATACCTACAGCGGTTGTTAAGCAGAGCGCCAAGGTCCGTAGACCCTTATTCCATTTAGTTTTGTTCTCTACGTTTCTTTTGCTACACTTTTCATATTTGGCCGTTGTTCTTTTTTCCGCTTTTAATTTTTACTTACTGTTACTTGCTTTTCTGCGACAGTGAAGCAGAATTCAGAGTAGTTCGTGCCAATATTACAAAAAAAAAACAGAAATAAACAAGAAAGACCGCTGGGACAGCGTAAAACCCCGCCCGCCAACAAACACCTTTTTGTGACATCTAGATGGTCGTAATATTACTGCTGGCAAATATATCTATTCCATACAGATATCCTACTACTGAAAATTTGAGTAACCTTGACTTTGACCTTTCAAGGTCGCTCAAGGTCAAAGTCAATGTGTCATTAGACTCGCCATATATGGTTTCCTATTAATAGTTAATAGTAACATAGGGCATAACTCGGCTCCTTTGATAGAGGGTCTTGAAATCCGAGTGACCTTGACTTTGACCTTTCAAGGTCACTCAAGGTCAAATGTAAATGTCCCATCAGACTCTCCATATATGGTTTCCTATTAATGTTTAATACTAAGGTAGGCCCTAACTAGCCTCCTTTACGAGATATAAGGCTTCGAAATCTTGGTGACCTTGAGTTTGACCCTTCAAGGTCACTCAAGGTCAAATGTGAAGGTGCCATTGGACTCCCCATATATGGTTTCCTATTAATGTTTAATAGCAACATAGGGCCTAACTAGGCTCCTTTGCGAGATATAAGGCTTCAAAATTTTGTGACCTTGACTTTTGACCTTTCAAGGTCACTCGAGGTC
>JAAUYG010101671.1_pt1 | contig 13041 bp, 6 predicted proteins | sample 7278091 | NCBI WGS metagenome assembly JAAUYG01 (sample SAMN14350201, study PRJNA611818) | marine sediment metagenome | isolation source: surface marine sediment (0.6m) | place: French Polynesia: Moorea | collected 2018-08
CCCAACCCACAGCCACCCATTATTTCCTGGGGTAGCGGGGCTGAAAGGGCCGACACACAGTGAAGCCAAGGAGACAGGTCTTCTGCCCGGGTCTTCCGGCTAGGGTATACGGTCGACAGTCGACTGGCTCACAAGGACAACTAGCCGGAAGACCTGTCTCCTGCAAGCCTTTAGACTTGTTTTTCTCACCTTCTGACTGGACACGACATGATTGCATGGCTTGCCGCGTCCATCAGAAAATGGCAAATAGCTGCAGGCGAGCCAGGTATTCCAGCTAAAGGACGACCCGCTCCAAGTTTCTGCAGGACGACCCGCTCCCACGATAGGCTCTAGAGAGCTGTGTATTACATCAGAACACATGTATTATTTTCATATGTATCATCTGTAATTCTGTATTATTCTCTGGAGTTCTTGCAGAATCTCAAATGATTTTGCTAATACTTTGTACAGTTTTCTGAATGTACGCAGTTGTGACTAAATAAGACTAAGTCCATTTGTGTATAACTTCACAACATGCACAATGATCGTGGTTTATTCTGAAAAAAAAACAGAACATAACATAAGAACAATGAACCGGAAATCATTATGCTATATGCCCCCCAAGTTCTTGAACGCAGTGTGGAGGACAACATGAATGATTTTTGCATAGGATGTCACTCAAGTCTGATATGAATGGCCGTACTAATAGAGTCATCATCCAATGCTCGTACTACGTATCACTCTGTGAGTCCAGGTTTGTTAAACGGCTGAAGTCTACTGAGCATGCGTGGCATTTGGGATTTCCCTTTTACACACAGTAGGAGTGTTGTTTGGAGATTGGGCTTTGGTGCTGTCGGGTGTATTCGGGCAGGTACTGTCATTGTCGACTAGTATCTTTGATTCAATAAAATGGCTTTTTATGATTCAATAAAATGGCTTTTTATAAAATTTTATAAAATTTTTATAAAATGGCTTTTTATTTTCTTACACAAACACTTAAGTTTGGTGCATTACGGCTGCATGTAACATGTGTAAGTGTCCCGGGCCGAAAATTACCATTTCCTGTAATTTTCTAAACTTACGCAAACATGTTCTAGATCCGACTGTTCCCTGCGGGCCAAAACAAAAGGGTCATTCATGGCTATGTATTTTGTTGCAGAATGTGTTTTTGCTGGATGTTAGAGGACCATGGAAAACTTTGTGCTGTATGAAGAAATTGGAAAGGGGGACCACACTTTAGTTTACAAGGGTAGGAGAAAGGGCACTATCAACTTTGTGGCCATACATTGTATAGACAAGTGCAAGCGACCACAGATAACAAACCTGGTAGGTAGAAATGGAAATTGGTATTTTGTACTACATTTGTACCGGTACTATAGTACATTGTTTAATACACATGCAACATGCTTAGCATTTATGAACAATACTACTATTACCATGATGATTACTGCCTAAGAGAGAGAGAGAGAGAGAATATAAATAGCTAGTGTCTGGTAGAAGGACCTAAAAATATGCATAAAACTTGATATGAATATGTACAGGTGATGTATATGTAATATGAAGTGTGAGTTATTTGAACACGTTGACGAATATTACCATGATTACAACTTACAATTTATTTAGGATGTGGTTTCAGGTTAGACTCACTCATGAAATTGTGCATCCGAACGTTGTGAAATTTTACGAATGGTATGAAACAAGCAATCATCTCTGGTTGGTGGTGGAATTATGTACGGGTAAGTATATCAGTTCTTCAATGAATTATATTCCATACATTCTTCCCAAAGTAGTTCTATAGATATGATCCTCGTGATAAAGCAGTACCTATGGTCAATCTTTAGGAGACAAGAAATTCAAAAAGATGTAAATTAAAGATACTCTATATATTTTGTGTGTTATTGAGAAAATGACAGCTTTGGCAAGATTTGGATAACCACAGCCCAGAGACCGTATTAATTCACTAATCATACTTTATATGGTTCCAGTTATCCAGTCTAGTTAAACATCCCTCATATATTCATTTCTCAATGTTTCTGTAACATATTGTGCTGGTCAGACATAGGCATTGAAGCGCTTTAATACTGGTACATGTACCTGACATTGTGTATTTGATCACATATTTAGTATCGATTGTTTCAGGGGGTAGCTTAAAGACTGTGATAACCCAGGATGGACATCTTCCTGAGAGTTCCATCCGAGGCTTTGGAGCTGATCTTATCAAAGGGTTGCATCACATCCATTCCTTGGGGATTATCTTCAGCGACCTAAAACCAAGCAAGGTGGGATAATGATACATGTGATAGCTATTGGCAAAATTAGATTTCTCAGAGTTGTTAAGTTGCTGCTGATGGAAACATTTTCTTGTTTTTATATGTTTGGCAGTATTATGTCATAATGAACATTGGTGTTTGTTAGCAAGATATCCAACTTACAGCTGTACATTTTGACTGCCATACACAATGTACATACTGCAAAGTAATATTTGTTTCTTGCCTACTACTGGTGATTTGTATTTGTTTTGGTGTGTATATATGTAAGGGTGATTTAAATCTACGTCTCTTCCTTGGAAGGTATTGCTTGATGGCCCAGGGGTCCTGAAATTTGCAGACTTTGGACTCAGTCGCGTGGAAGGGGAGAATTTGGAGGAACTGTTTGAACAGTTTGCAGATGTTGGTAAGCAAGAACTCTTCACAGTTATTTTAATATGCAGTTGTTTAAATATATCAGAAAAAGGAGTACCTTGGTCATGTAATTACCAGTGCTAACCATGTCCAGCTACAGCCATTTCTGTTGGTCGGGCATCACTGCAGAACTGAGCATGCATGGTATATTACTACTCATATTAATATCTCAGGCCCAGTAAAACTTCTACCAAAGTGAACACACATTTAGAGAAACCAACTTAAACATGTTACTAAATACCTTCAAGATTGCAACCACTGCCATATGTTTCCGCCGCATACTAGTAGTCATATGTATTATGCATTGGCTTTCTGTGTTATATATATCATATTGCAAACTGTTTTAAACATGTTAACACAGAAAAGTCCCATTGTTTTGAATTTCACCACTGCCTGATGTGATGAAGAAAGAGTACCAGAGCAAAATTTGTGACTTCGTATGTGAAGGAAAAACCTTAACTATGTAAGCACGAGAGTCTATAGTGCACAAAATATTCTATTCATTATAACTACGCTCAATTCAAGCTATTACTTTTGCATTCATCTGGTAGGAGAATGTCCACAGCCAGAAAAAAGGCGTTTACCCACCATAAAACGCCGAATTACCAATCCCGAATTAAAAGATCTTTAACCTCTTTAAGAATCATTAATAAGACAGGGCCCGGGTTTTCACCATCTGCACTCCCGAAAATTGTGCTGTCATCACTAATCTTGGCAAGCTAGACAGCCACGAACAAAGGCTGAAAATTGTTGAAGAGTTGTGCCATAGTTCGAGCCACAGCGACGATTGCAAGCTTGGCACTATTAACCATTCTTCATGCTGGCTGCGAAGAGAAAACAAGTCTTTGTCTATAGCTGCAGCTTGAAGGAAAGAAACTTTGCGGTGGAATTTTCCACTGTTGTTGTGCTGGACTTACCTGTTTTTCTGCGCCGGGATTTCAAGAACACAATTTCTGTGTTGGGATATTCAAGAACGCAATTCTGCGACCATCGCTGTGTTGAATCACTGCTGTTCCAAACTGCTATTGAGGAAAGTGTTTTCTTTTTGTTTTTACCATGTATCAGATTCATATAGATGGAAACTCACGTTGACACCAGCGAACATGGGGCGAAATTTTGAGCTTTCGACCGGACTCCACGGGTCTTCTTCAGAAAACTGAGGTTTCCGCGTCAGTTTTCTGAAGAAGACCCGTGGACCTCTTGTTGTGTGTGGCATCCGTTATGCACCCTGTTTTTCCCAGTCCACGGTTCTTCACGGGTAATGTCATTTTTGGCAATGGTTTTTCCCAGGGCCCGTGTTAGAACTAGAACCGTGGCTTACTTCCACTTCTCTGTTTGCCTGGGAGATTACATTTTCATCTCCAGTCTTTATAGATCCCCCATTTGTTGGCCAAGAGTTTTTGTTTTGGTTAGTTTGGGGAGCAGAGGTGAGTGTAAGGATGCCTGGCTTCCTGTGGTGTCATTTTTCCGTCTGGGCTCCCCTGTTCGGAGCATGTTGCATTCTTGAACTTGTTACTGATGGTCAGTGATGGAAGAGTTTTCGACAGCAGAGCTTGAAGTGAGCGTAGTTATAATCAATTTTTAGGACTTGGATGAGTCCTTATATTGTTATAACGTAGCGAACTTCAAGCTATTTTGACCCTACTTACGTTTCCCTTCCCTCCCTAGCCATCTTTCTCTCCTCTCTGGAATCTCAGGGGATGGAATGAAGAATGGTTAATAGCACCAGGCTTGCAGTCATCACTGTGGCTCAAACTATGGCATAATACTTCAATGATTTTCCGCCCTTGTTCATGTCCGTCTTGCTTGCCGGGTTAGCCGGGGTCCACTTGTCGGGTTCTTATTAATGATTCTTAACAGGTTAAAGATCGTTTTTAAGTTGGGATTATGGTAATTCAGCGTTTATGAGTGGGTAAACGCCTTTGTTCTGGCTGTGAACATTCTCCTGCCGGATGAATGCAAAAGTAATAGCTTGAAGTTCACTATCTTATAACAATATAAGGATTCGTCCAAGTCCTAAAAATTTGTTGGTGTTTCCAGCGTGATAATCTGGTGAGGAAAATTAATATTTCAGGTGAAAACTGGGCTGGAAGCCATGACAGCTTGGCAGAAACCGCTGAGACAGAATTTTTCAAGAGAGATAAAACAATGGGTACGAAATTAGATACGACTGGAGATATGTTAAAAATGAAGGGCCTCGGTAAAAAAGTTTCTTTTGGTAGTTTATTTGTAAGATCAGTCCTTCAGTTTCATTCTTCCTGAAACACCACAGGCCTACAGGGTATAGGGTTCTTACATCAAAGGATTGTATTTTATTCCCATTTTAGACTGAATAGTGACGGTATGACTTAATATTTTTTTAAAAATTAATGTGTGTGGTAACAAAATACCTGTTTTCTGTTAAGCTGTGCTACACATCATACATGTAGGTTGTTTGTACATTAGATGGGGATTGAACTGTGTCCCATGCCTAGTGTACTGGATGTCAGACATTTGGAATGTGTTTTCTTTTACAGGAAGTGTCCGATACTGCTCGCCTGAGGTTTTACAGCAGGGGACACCTACCATAGGCAGTGACCTGTGGGCTCTGGGCTGTGTTATGTATGAAATGTATACAGGTAATACTCTATAGAACATGTGTAGAAGTGGAGAAAATAATCCTTCGTTATACTTTTCTTTCTTAATTACCTGGTCGTGTATTTCTTTGTAGTGTCTTCTCATAAAGTAACAAGTACCTCAACCTTTTTTAATACCGGTAATATGTACTTCATTGATGTAACCCAGACAGAGTTTACTTCTTTACAGTTTACAGGCTTTAAAAAAGGAATGGTTCTATAAAACAGTGCTTAGAATCAGGAGCAGCTGCTTGGTCTGCAAAATGTCATGTATAATAAAGTTCAATGGCTATGCCTTTGAATCACTAGAACTTTTTGACCCCCAAGTCTTGGTATTTTCACTATTCCAACGGTGAACATGTACATGCAACAGTCAGGAAGCACAGTTTTGTCTAGTAATGATAACATGGAAAATCAAATGCAAAAAATTTTGATAGCATGTTCTTTCCATACATTAGGTCATCCGCCATTTTTGGCAGATAATCTTCAGCAACTGGCCGATAAGATAATGCACAAGGAGTCCTCACCACTCAGGGCTAAAGGTTAGATCCCAAATAGCGTTCTTGACAAAGAATGTTTTTTTTTTCTGCAGTGTAGCTTACTTGTACTTACTACTTGCCATTTTGTAAGAAAACATGCAATCAGTGAAGAAAGTTATTATCAAACAAATAAACTGTGTAGTTCTAAAATGCAGATGAGTCTTAAGCATGTTAAGTTTCACCTTCAAATTCTGATGCCTGTGCCTTTGGGTAAAATGCAATCTGGGCAGCGATGGTATTAAACAGTATTCACCTAGCCCTGCTTGTTGCCTTTTGCTTGCTATTCAGTAAAATATGTGCTAATTTAGCAACCTTTTCATATATTTATAATCTATCAAGGATAATACAGGTCACTTTGAATTTGTTTTTTTCCAATATTAATTTTATTTGTTGGCCTACTGTGCGAGTCATAAGACAAAGATATATGGTTTGAAAAAGTGAAGTCACTAATATTCTCGACCCAGTTGATCAGGCTTTCTAGATAGTAGTAAGTTAATATTCCCAATGCCATTGATTAGGCTTATACTGTTTAGTAATGACTTAATACAAAGTTCCCTGCAATTTACACAATGATTTAAAATCCCCTCCATTTCAGAATCCCCCCCCCCCTCCATTTTAAAACCAAAATATAATACAGTAGTCCCTCTCTTAGTGGCCACTCTCAATAGAGGCCACCCTCTCTAATGAGGCCATAGGTCTTTGCCACTACTACTGTCAATGAATTTACTTCTCCCTCTCACCAAATGCCACCTCTCTAACATGGCCACAGTTACTTGATATATAGGGTGGCCTTATTAGAGAGGGCCTACTGTATCTCCATTTTAAGATCACTTTTTTTTTAAACTGTATTGTTCTAAACTGAATGGATAGTCTTAAAATGCAGGGGCCACTGTATTATCCATGTTTTCTCTAGGTTGTTTTTGGCAATATTCTGTCATATAAGTGCTATACATTGGTGACTACAATAAGATCTACTAAGCCTGAGTCAGTTCCATTGTTGTCTAAAACATCCTATCTGATAGGCACCGGGGTGTATCTGAGAAATGTGGTTGCGTAAAAGTTTTTTTTTTTACGGCAACCACATTTAGACAGGACACTTATTTTTAAGACTTCCCCAGTACCAGATTCCAACATTTCAGGGTCCCGTGTGTCAGGAAAACCTTCCCCCGAGTTCCAGAGCCTTATTAATGGCTTGCTACAGAAGGACCCGAAGAAGAGGTAAAACACCTGCCGGCATGAAATTTTTAGCACCTATTGCCTTAAAACATCTTAAAATTATAAGAGAGAATTTTTTCCGTGTCATTGACGTGGCTGTTTTCATGGTATTCTGATGTACCTATACAGTGTTCCGTCTAGTTTAAGACCGCCCATGGAATTCTGCAAATGTTGTCTTACATGGCAGATGGTCTTTGTGCTCTTTTCATACTTTGGGACAAAACGATCTAGTCTCATAACATTTGCATAAATCAAAGTATGTTTAAAACAAAGTATTTGTCCCTCTCTAGTGACCGAGTGTTTAGAGTGCCAAGCAGAGTGACACATATGCCTCCTTAGAGTAGGTTCGAAACCCGTCACGGGTTAATGCCCATGAAGTAAAATGCCTGAGTTTATGGCCTTAAGAAAATATACGAGACATGTAAACTGTTACAAATGTGTGCTTCGAGTATGAATAAAGATATAGTATTATTGTTAAAGGGTTTTAAAATAAAGGGCCCACATTAATATTACTAGATAACCTGTATTTTCCAGACTAGGCTGGGGTGGTTTAGTTACCCACCCGTTCTGGCAGGGGGCGCTCCAGCACCTCACCCAGGACCTGGATATGGCCACGACAGAGGAGCTCCGACAGAGCGTACGGCAGAGCATCGCCAACTTCTCAGCCCGGGCCAGCATGGCCTCAGATATGCCAAAGACAAACTCCGTCCTGGGGAACGTACAAGTCGTTGACCTCACAGATGGGGCATCAACCCTAAAACAGGATGACACAATTACCGAGGAGCTCGGAACATTGACGATCACTGATCGACCAGGTTTTTAGTAACCATTGATATGTTGTTGATAGTTTTTCATCTAATTATGGTGGTCCCATATTTAAATTCTTGTCCGTAGTCACATACATTTATTTAGGTTGCTTACGATGTTGTTAAAATGTGGGCTGAAGTTCTCCAAAATAGGTAAGTCTAAGTTTGTCTAATCTTAAGCTTGTCTAAGTTTAAGTCACCAGTCCAAGCAATGTGGTTGACTACGAATCTGTCAGAACTTGGATTTAAGTATTGTTGAGAACTCCACCCCAGTTCTCTTATCTATAAAGAAAATATTTTGTGGAGAGGCTGCTTTTTTCATCAACATATTATGATACAATCTTATAATAACAATGAATAATTCAATTTTTTGATTTAAGAGTGAAGACCACCTATGGTCAAGTCAAAAGTAGTCTTAATTCTGAGGCGGTCTTAATCCTGTGAAACTACACAGCCGTGGTGTGTATCTTTTGGCTAACCAGCAAGTGGTTTAAATTCGGGGGGGGGGGGGGGTGTCTTATTTCTGGGGTGGCCTTAAGGTGAGTCTCCATTCAACATGTACTTGCTTATAGGCAGCTAGAATATGTAGACAATGCCCCAGCGTGGAAGTAGAGGATGAGGAACACTTCCTCTTCCACTGTGATAAATTTTCAGTAGAACGTATAAAGTTACTAAGTATCCTAAAAAACGACATAGACCAAACCCCTACCATCACAAACCTATTTTCTAGTGATCAAAGAAGAACCTGTCTCGCCATTGGTAGCTACATAACCAACTGTCTTAAACTTAGGCAAACATATAGCACAGACTTCACACATGGTAACCCTGATACCGTACAGGATCTAGCCTCCAATGTCTGTATATGTAATTTAAGTGTGATCTTGAACTATGAACCTTACCATATGTTTATTCATTGTATATAGTTGTCTAGTCTAGCTTAGTACGGCAATACACATGTTGTTACATGCTGTGAGTCAGTAATAAATTGAATTGAATTGAATAATCTTGCTTATCCCCTCATTCCCAGACACTGCCCAGAGTGGCCGTCCCCGCACCGCTCCCGGGACGGGTGACAACGTCTCCTTTACCATCAGCTCCCGCCCACCGACAGCCAACGTGACAGACCCCACAGAGGACGAACACCTGACCGCTGCCTCCCCACCTAAAACCATCGTTCAATCTCCCAGACATGTAAAAGATGGGGTCAAGAAGACACGCGAGCTTGCTTGGGACGAGGCCAGTAATACTGGACAACTGATATATCATGCTAGTGATTCCATGGTCACTCCTATTTTGGACTACCCAAAAGTAAGACAAAATATAATCTTCTAGGTAACATTTGAGACATAAATGTCCATGTATGATGATCCTGCTTAGGACAGTTACAGTTACACATATTCTTTCTCAAGTATCTGGTAGATCTCCTAAGCAAAGTACAACAGAAAAAGTACATAATAATAGATACTTTACATTTATGTATATATAATATCGAATATATTTTTAGTCCTTCTGTTTCTGGGTATTGCTGGACTTGTCATATCGGCTGAATCAAACATGATGCTCCCAAATAAACACTTTCATGTATAAATGTGGCAACCTTTAGTTTTGCAAAAAGGTAGTCTTTTAAATTAGTTTATTATAGAGGCATACGTTGTATTTAAAGTAAGTTGTTTATTTATTTTCTGCAATTTTCAGAATCAAAAGTCTGCCAGCTTAAAATATGACTCAAAGACTTTGCAAGTTCCACCTTACTCTGGTGAGTGAGTCATCTTACAGACGCCTGTTGAAATATGAGTCCACAGGTTCCGAACTGTAAGGTTGACATAATGTGTACAACTGTACCCCCCCCCCCTTACCCCATTAACTTGTCTTACAGATATTGGCATAATAATTTACAACTCGTAAACTTCATAGTTTACATGAAGTGTTGAAGTCTTGAAATTGGACAATAGCCTTCCGGCTTTAGGTCCTTCTCATACTTTGTACATGTACATGTGCATGTAGCTTTCAGTGTGGAATTGTCGATAAATTTTCTATGCCCGATTTGTGTCCTGAAGCTTAAATTCACATAGACATGATAAACCAACTGCTGTACGTGTATTTAAGTTCACTCAATTTATTCTGGCATGTAGTTTGTTTCTTTGCTGGAATGTTAGAATATCTTGTATATTTTATTCCAGTGGACAAATTACTAGCTCTTCCAGCTGCCGACCAGGACAAACATATTGGATTGGTTGTCGAGTGTCTAGGCACGCCAGAGAAGGGACCGCCTTCTCAACGGCGCATTCACCTTCTGAACTATGTGGGGTCACTGGGTACAAACTCCATGTTAGCTAATCTCATGGTCAAACACGGTATTCTGGCAGTCCTGGCTAGACAACTTAAAGATGTACCTCAGTTTGATGTGTAAGTATCCAGTGTTACAACCATAATTAAGACCACTTGGTGATCTAAGCCAAGTGGTCTTAATTCTGAAATAATATAGCACGAATGTGCAATGATTGGTCGGTGGTCATCCAATAAGATGTCTGAATTCTGTTGTGGTCTCTTTGTGGGTGTTTCACTGTATTAATTCCTGATAATTCCACTACAGTGGTCCTTCTCTTAGCGCCCGCTCTCAACAGAGGCCACCCTCTAATATGGCCATAAATTTTTGCTGCTAAAAGGGGGACCACTGTACTGTGTAATGGCCTTGCACTAACTGGTATAGATTGTATTGAGTGGAACTTGTATGATGCACCATTGCACCTCCAATATTTTGTAGTTTCAATTACCTTGGGACATGCACCAGGAATTTCGAAGCAGAACTTGGAAGTTAAGTTATGTTAACAAAGGGTGATGCTGAAATGTAATATCGCCAGTTAAATTACTGGAGGAATACCCTTTCTATATGCCTTACAGTTGTTCTTTAAGCATAGAATTGTAATTCTAAATAATTCCTTTTGCCCGTTAATTTATTTGCTGATATCATGGATATTGGATACAAAAGAACATTTGTGTCACTTCCTAAAATGTTTGAAGCATTTTTTTTTTTTGTAGCAAAGGAAGACTGGGCCGCACACTTGGAATTGTGGTGAACAACACCACAGAACTGGACACCACTACAAGCTTGGCAGAGGTGAGAATTATAAATAAGCTGGAAATATCTGTGGTCAATGTATTATTCCATTATTTAAAAAAATTTTTTTTTTTGGTATTAGTATTGGTAGTAGTAATATTAGTTTGGTATTAGTTTTAATATTATATTAACTTATTTTTATTATTAATTTATTATTAAACAAAAGAATGTGCTGCATGTATTATATAAATGTCTAATATTTCCTGTAGTTAAAGAACATGAACTATATCAATTTGCAATCATGGTTTACACATTGTTGGTGATATCACAAACATGCAAATTCCCAGCATTATGTATTGTTTTGAGGTCATAATTGATACCAAAGTTTTTATTTTGTAGTTCACTTTGTCACTGAAGGTTGTCATCTTTTCCTCCCCCCAGCCTATTTCCATTTTGACTGAGGTGATGAGAGACAACTTCAGAAATTCCAAAATCAAGGCCGCAGTGCTGCCACCTATTGGGGAAATAATGTATCTTGCAGCCTCGCAGGTCAGTGTTTAGAGGTGGCCCCCAATCTACCATGACACCCATCCACGTTGGTTAGGTTAAAGTCATGTGTATCCAGACATTTTTGTTTAAACATAGTAAGCACTGTCTGTGAACACCTTCCCCCATCTTATTATTAAAGGTACACCTCCCTTTTGTGGCTATGTACGATGTATGCTACATATACTGTTTATGTATTGTTTTTGTAGGAAGAAATCAAGGGACACGCAGTGGACTTGTGGAACATTCCATCTATGACCTTCACCTTCATCATACGCTGTCTTCGGGAAGGGGTAAGATGTGACAGTGTTTAGGGGTGGTACAGATGTAGCGAAAGGGTGTTTATGGTGTCCTGAAGAATGCTACTTCTTGTGTGCATGACATGTAGGCTGAAACAAAATCTAGTTTCTACCAGTTTTCCATGTCAATAGATTTTAAGCATATTTAATTGATTTTGCTGCTTTGACACCAGTATAAATGATACATGTTTTGCTTAAATCACTAAGAGGGATATAATTTTGCCATTATAATGTTGCATAGTATAAGCTTCGGTTTATTTAGTACCTATGTGTAAATGCCTGCTACATGTAGGTAACATTATTCTACACTGTAGAATTATATCAATGTTCAAACATTACATTGTAGTCTATATCACTAATGCTATGTACATCTCATGCATACACATTAATATCTTTTGTCAGGAGGAGCCAATCACTAATCATTATGCGGCTAAAATTCTGGAGAATGTGGCTACCACTACTGCCCAGCATTCAAGGGTAGGTGTTCATAAAAACAGGTTCTGATAGATTTGTAAGTTAAGATTGAATTAAGCTGGTCATTACTTTTAATTTGCTGTAGAGAAAAAATCAAGTTTTGGTAAACTTGCTCAAGCATAACAGTTTCAAAATAATGCTAAATTTGGGGGGCTCGGGCTCAAGTTATTAGTACATTGTTTTTTATGTGAGAAATTGCAGAATGCAGTCAGAATCTTAACGAGAATTTATATTTTATTCCATTCAGAAATTTGCCATCAATGAGGTGGGCCTATTGTTGTGGTACACCTTTAGCCATGCTACTGCCGACACCCTGCGGATTGTGGCTATATCTGTAAGTAATGCACTTAACTCTTTTAATGAGGTCATTCACTTTCATGCAATGGGTCTCGTAGTGTAACAGTTACCGGGTGCACATTTTCTGTTTAAATTCTTGCCGCACGTGCAATGCTGTAATGAAAGCATGGTTGTTAACATAAGCATTGACCTTGCATTCAAGTGTGATTAAAGCCGGGTAAAACAGGTTCTAGCAGCATAGAAATGTAGTTGCATAAACTGTTTCTTTATTATTCAAATTACTGTGGACTCCTGGAAACAAACCTGCCCAAGGATGAAACCAAAGTAATTTTAATTCAGAATTTATTTAAATTCTCGACTACACAATAAAGTACTGGTCTGTAGCTCTTGTTTGTTTTTAGCTCTGCTTTGTGCTACTGCACAGCAGAGCTACTGTCGTCACGCGGGCGTCCGTCGTCCGTCGTCCGTCGTCCGTCGTCCGTCCGTCCGTCCGTCCGTCGTCCGTCCGTAAAACCCGTTTTCTCAGAACCCG
>JAAUYG010134788.1_pt1 | contig 13037 bp, 6 predicted proteins | sample 7278091 | NCBI WGS metagenome assembly JAAUYG01 (sample SAMN14350201, study PRJNA611818) | marine sediment metagenome | isolation source: surface marine sediment (0.6m) | place: French Polynesia: Moorea | collected 2018-08
CACTAATGCTATAGCAATTCAGGATTTATGACTTTTATGTTATGGTTGAAATCTTTGAAGTATGTTCCAGGGCCAAGAGTTGCCCAAAAGGTGAAATACCTGGGAGTATTGGTCAATACTAATGTGGATACTAGTATCAGGATAAGATTTCTTAATATAAAGAAATTGCAGTGGTGAAGTGAGGTGAATGTGAATTTTTTTTTTTTGCTTTCTTTTACTCCGATATTGGTCAGAAGAATATTTTATGTGTATGTATTGAAATTGGTATTTTGAAAAAACAAAAACAATCTTTTTCGTTTTAAAGGAGATTAGGAAAGTGTGTTAAATTTACAACTGGATTAATGGGTATGGTAATCAGTTTGCAGTTTATTGTAATACGGGTGGGAATTTTTTGGTAGGCTTCATATTAGTTACCTGTGAGGTGTTTTACCTGGTGTGGGGTATAGTGCAATGGAGCAGACCCTGGTTGACAGATTGGAGCTGTTAGGAGTGACTGTCTACAGGACAACTCACCTGTGAAAAGTATGCTAAGTAAACATATTAGAGATTGTTGAACTCACATTCTGTGTTAGGAAAGTCTCGTGTGACTGTGAATGAGAGTATGATAGGTCAAAATTTGAATTTGAATATAGCCAAATCTGATTGGTTGTTCCTGGAGGGCAGTAGACAGTAGAACTCCGAGTGTACAAGGGTAAGGAGCACAACTCAAAGCATGAAATCAAATATAGTTCCCCTAAATAGAAATGAATGCGCAGTCATTCAAATACAGTGTCGACTATTCCAAGAAATAGTTAAAATGCCCAGGTATAAGAGAAACTTTAGATAGGATATGGTCCCATGTTCCTGTTGAAATGGCATCATTGAACAAAAATTGTAAAATGAAGTTCACAGACTTAAAGTACAAAATATATGTCTTATATATTGAAAATTAAGAAAATGGCACGTTGTCTCTTGAGTGATATTATTTGTGAAGGTGACAACTGAAATTTGCAAACTTTTGCAACATTTTGAAAGATGCCCCTGGGATAATCGCAGTTCTATTGGCATATCTTAAGAGCTGATTTTGTTCCTCCCAATGTTACAAACATTGTAGAATAATTAAAAACTTTTTTTGCTTCAAACTTAAAAAAAAAAATCAAAAAGCAGCTAGTTTTTTAGGAGCTCAAGAAAATCAAACAATGCACTGACATTCGTACCCTGTGTCAAGCTTTAACATTGTTTCATCGTTTTGCTCGGAAACCAGTGCTTTTACCTGTATGGGACTCACTCAGTCGTTGGAGATGTTGACATTTATTCTTTGCTGATGTTAAAATATTATTGTGGATAAATACTTTTACCCGTGTAGATCATTTTAATAGATTAACAGGTTAAAAAGGGTCCACTTGTGGCCAGTTGAGATAAAACTTCAAATGATATGCAGCAGTTTGTTTTAGGGAAAGTTCTAATCACCATGAACCGAAGTACATATATTGGAAGAGTTACTGAAAATATATTGTGCTATATATTGTGCTTCTAGACACCAAGGGTATATGGTGTTAAATGTTTTGTTTTTATGAAATTATCATATATCTCGGCTGTGTTTATTGCCGTTGGCTACAAGGTAAGGGATGGATATTAAAAAAAATTTCTGGTGTAGTTCGGGTGTACTGGTATTTTTCTTGGGTCAAGTGCATTGTGCTATAGATGTAAGGTCACCGCGGTATTTTACAGCCGTGTTCATGTTATTCAGATCAGGAGGAAATTTTGGGTTACGGTTCGCAGATACATTTCTATATCCTCTATATAGGCCATACATATAATGACTGGTATCGAGATATTACTTATTAACAGTGGTATGAAAAAAAAACACTTATAGGTAGCGTATTACTCTTGAAGAAAAAACAGTTGTTAATGAATTTTGAAAACAGAAAATACTTGTAAACCACATCAGAGAAATAGGTTGCCAAGATACAGATGAGCTGCCTAACTACTCAAAGAATTGGTTATCAGTTTATCAGGGCCAGAGAGTTATTATCAAAATACATCAGTTTAATGATAGGCAGCATGGCTGGAATGAAGTGTATTGCGAGGCAGCATTTTAATTTGAGGTTAGTATTTTTGCTTTTAAATTTGTGTCTATGTAGGCTGTGTAAGATCTGCTGGGAACCTTTTAATGTTATAAGGCCATTAGGCCAAACAAACCAAACTTTTCACTCTTTACACCATCCCCATTTTGACAATCCCTGTGTTATTTTTATCGGTTTCGTAATGTAAAATTATCAGAATATTCACTTCTGTTACCTTCTATCACTTGGTTCTCCAATTGGAATACAACATTGTCAAAGACTTTATTTTTAAGTTGCCCCCCCTCCCCCTCCCCAGTCTGTAACTGCATGTAGAGAAGCAATCAAATATCGTCCACCGATCAAATCCAAACCGTCAGCTGTAAACATGGCAACGGCAGCAGAAATACTGGTCATTCAGGAAATACAAAATGTGCCATTTCTCTGGGGACGTTTGTTGTGTATTTGTTTCATTTCCATGGAAAAACGGAGATTTCTTTTCTCAGTGTGTACTCTTGTTAATGAGGTGTGGTTGAGTGAATACGTCTTGGTTCGATTGCCAGACTGGTTGGATTTTCCTGTTATATGTGAACTGTTTTTTTTTTTCTCTGTCCTCCTCCACACTACACAGTTGCTGTATATATTAAAACAAAAAAATATCTCAGAAAAATCAATAAAAATCCCAACAGGATAACTCAACAGGACTTTGTGTTGATTTCATTCAGTGTAAAACATGGATCCAGCAGATTGTCTACCGGTCACTGCATTGGCCATAAATGTATTGTCTCTCAGATCAAATTCTCAAGTATTGACTTAAGTTAACTGTTAAGCCAATCACATGCTCAGATTAGTGGCTTAAGTCAAAACTTTGGCTGAAGTATTTTTGAGAACTTCTGCCCAATTTACAATGTTGGGACTTGCTGGCATGTTTATGTGTCGGCTGGATCAGCGTAGACTTGTGGAAATCCCCTTCAGAATTAGAGAACTTGAAATGGAGCTAATTGTAGCCTCAGCAGTTGTGTGCGTTCAGGTTACCTGAAATCGTGCATTTTCCCCAGTAGTCAACTACCTTTATCTTAAAGAATAAAGACTTAATGAGCGCTTCAGAAAGAATTGAGGACTGTATTTACCACCTTTTATTTTAAGACCCCCATTGGTTATAAAACCACATACAGTGAAACTTGTATATGAAGACCACCCTAGGGACCAAAGAATGTGGTCCTTTTACATAGGTGGTCTTTATATTCAGGTTCAATAACATGAAGGGGACCTGTAAATGTGGTCTTTATAAGCAGGTTGTCTTTCTATACAGGTGGTCTTTAGAGCAGGCCAGACTGTAATTTGATCCTAAGTGCATGTTTTGTGTGCATGGTGTGGTAGTGAAGATCATTAAATGTGTAATATTCAGGGTCACAGGATTGTCACAAACTACAGGGACTGTAGTCATTGGTCAGTGTATGCAGGCTGTGTATGCTCTAGGGGAGGATATCGAAGGCAGAATGTTCGTGGGTGCATGGACTTTATAAAAGTGCTAATTCACGACACAGTACGATGTTGACTTTGTAGCTTTGCTGAGTAAAGTAAATGAGCAACAAATCAAATTATTTATAAAACAGAACTCTGAGATGACAGTTTATTTAATATATATTTAATATTTGGATTTCATGTGACCACCAGGAAATACACAGAATATAAGATATACATATAATATACATATAATAACTATGATCATCTGTGAAAATAAATTTACTGTGGGTCTGGTCCCTCCACCGCTAATGACATGATTGCTTCCAGGCTCAGTGCGCCTTTTTGTCTGTTACACCGTCCCTGTTCCAAACTGCCCGCCATTCATCGGCACACAGCAAAGCCTTGTGGGATATCCAGCCACTGGCGTGGGCTTTTGGCATAAATTCTGCGAACAGGTTCTGAGCAATACGGTAAGAGTGAGTTAAAATGGAAAGCTCGTCTCCTGAAAAAACACGAAAGGAGATGAAATGATGCATTCACACGTAAGAAATGATCACAAAATCTCAGGATTCTGTGTTCGGACACTCCACTGCTACTCAACTGGATGATCAGACACATAAAAGGAAACTGGAGTTCCAGATATCTTAAGGGTACATTACGGAAACTCTAGAAACACTTGAATAATAACATAGTACATTGGAACAACTTGACATTGAAGTTTTCGTGACTTAGGCTATGGTTAAAATGCTTTTTTTATTGACAACTAACAAGCAAAATCAATAGTACATGTTACAATTTACCAAAAACAGTGTCCCAGTGCTACAAACACAGAATACTGTAAATAGCCATGATAGTAAGAGATAAACTTCTAAATACATAACAATGAACTAGACAGTTGTTTTCCTGCAACGCGAGGAGCCATGATTCCGTTATTTGAGAATCAAAATATGTGCAAGTATAATGGGTGCATTATTGCCCCTACTTCCTAGTTTCATCTCATAATTTAGCAAGACACATTACAGATACATATAACTGTCCACTTACGATGTCGACAGGCCTCTAACAGATTCTGTAGTCTCAGTTGATTCTTGTTGTCCCCAACCTAAACAAATATTGTTTATTAGTCTGTGTTGCCATGGTTTTATACAGAATTTCCAACTTCACGACACTAGGGTGCTGTTATTTCTTTTTACTATACTTTACATTTCAAAGCTTGTAAAGAAAATTAAGGTTAGGTTACGATGGCAGAAAAGAATATCAAATTCTCACCGTATCATGTGACATGCTTTGTCTTAAGCCATATTCGATTACTTCAGCCTGGAAGCAGGATTTCATCTGAGCCAGGACATCAGAGTCTTTCCTCAGGCAGATGTGGATAACACCTGACAGGGAGATGACACCAATACAAGTACATTCCTGATAGTACCAGGGTAGTATTACTTCCTCACATAAAATACATACATATATCGGGCACAGAGTGATCACTATGCCAAGGACACTGTCTCCCCCCCCCCCTCCAAGGGCAAGGATACATATCTTTGCAGTATCACTTCCTGCATTTGATGTTCCCTCTCACAATAAGACGCCTCTCTAATAGGGACATGACACTCCAGAGCATCGCCCTTTGTAACAGAGGGGGACTACTGTTATAGCGGTACATCCTAAGGGGAAGTACATTTTCCATGCATCGTTATGGGGCCCTGTAGAAATTACGTAATTGGTGACTGACTATATCTAGCACGTGAAACGTTCTCTACATGACCAGAGTGCAGCGTGAAAATGGCTGTCCACACTCTCATAATACATTAATATTTTGGTGACAAGACTATTCTTTTTATTGGTGATTGGTGATTTGGGTCAGAGAAATCTGGTGATCTGGCCCTGTTGGGGGGTATGTACTCCCTCTATCCTTGCTTGGAACCTCGTATTTATTATTCACCACTTCGTACCAGCATCTTTATGCTGCTGGTTACTCTTCCACTAGACTACATTGTCTGACATAATCAGACCGATGTTTACAGACATACCCTTAGAGACGTCAACACTCAGTAGGTATTGCTCATCTGCATATAAATGCAGCAGGGATTGGAGATTGCTTATCCTGCAAGAAGAAATACATTGTCATGTCTTTAAACTCATACCATTTCAATACAGTGAATCTTGCCCATGATCATCATGCATCTTTAGCCAATCAGGTATGGGCGTCTGAAAGATTTGACCAATCATAAGGGGGAACCCCTTTCACTTCTTTCGGGCAACATTGGAACATTTTTCCCGCCAAAATTTTAAAATACTCTTTATTTCCCAGCTTTTCAATATACATGTACACAAACCAGATACAGACAGAGACACCACCTGTCTTGCAAGACAGCAAATTTTGGAGCACGTGTCTTTTGAGGACCAGACGGACAGTCTTCAAGGCAAGGTCTACTGTATCAAATGAAACAAATGGTGGAATATTAGGGAACACTGCCACAACAGAAACAAGATCTTGTCACATTGAGCCTGTAAGATATTCATAAACTGAAAGATTAGACCTCTGGATTACTGATTTTCTGTTATTACGTCACCGAAACACTAATTCGGTACATCCAATGCTGGCAAATAATTTTATGTATAATAGTATAGGATCTATTATAACAGTACATGTACTCTGAATAGCAACACAAATCCTTCTTCACAACTCCCGTATTACCACTGTTCAGGAGTTGTGACTCAGTAAGAAATTTAAGCATTTGTTGGTTCAAGCAGGGCCAGTCTCTGGAGAATACCACTGCACGGTGATCTTACGCAGAGAGAAAACACTGGTTGGCAAGGGGAATAGTAAATTTAGCATCATTTTTAGAGTTAGGATCTCCAAGTTTTTCTGGCCACAGGTTTACAGAAAAAGAAATCAATCCAACACTGGTCTTATGGCTGGTTAGATGATTGGAGATTAGTTAATTTCTAGAAAGCTGCCCTGATATACTATTTGCTTTGATCATCTAATACTGCATTGACTCCAATATCTACCAGAAAGACAAGAGCATGGTACGTACTATTGTGTTGGTTTGGATAGGAATGTGCTACTGGTGATTAAGCTGAAACAATAGCTCACCTCTTCACACCTACACTCAGAGAGGAGCCCAGGTAAATATCCAGCTTTCGATGAAGTCCTGGAAACAGAACCAGGTATTACTGTAAGCATATTTCTGCGCATTCTTACATGCTTGGCTTAAATGAGGCACATGTGAACATATTTTACACATGTAATAGCTCTACTGGGTACATCTAAACATATTTCAAACATACATCTAAACATATTTCAAACATATTTTTAGCCATTGATTTCAAAACAGCAATTTTTTTGCATTATTGTTGCTGGAATCTTTCATCGCCTATGCAAATGTAAAATGCAATGTTATTAACACAAAATAAACATGAAAGCTTCATGCTGGTTTTCGAAGATGTTAAGACAACCAAATAAAAGTATTAAACGTTTATCTTACTCCACAGTACTGGTTCTCTGAAGTTGGCCTCTGCTACACTAATGACAGGGCTATCTGGAGATTCCAAATACTGCTGAACGGCGAAGTGTAGTCGTGTCTGGTTGAAGGTTTCCATGCGCACTGCAGTCACAGCTCGATAATTTGCAAACAGGTGAAATGCAGTGAAGAACAGGAACAAAGTCCAGATTAACCTGATTGGATGGAAATAAAAAGTCCAGATTTAACCTGATTGGATAGAAACAAAGAAGTGCACTTGCATGAATGGATGTAACTTTTAAATTATACAAACTGTACCCACAATAAGTTTGTGAAGTTCTATTGAAGGTTGCCAAACATAACCTTTTAAATTTATGTTTATTACAACTTTGTATATCACAGTTATGCACCTGAGTATATGTTGTATGCATTTGTAAATGTGCTTACCCTGTATTTGTATATCTTCTTACCCTGCATTTGTAAATGTGCTTACTCTGTATTTGTAAATGTGCTTACTCTGTGTTTGTAAATGTGCTTACCCTGTATTGCCCGTTACTGCTGGGAGCAGCAGCAGACCACAAACCAAGGCGGCTAGATTGACAAGAGTTTCCTGAAATAAAAACAAATGTGTGTAGTTTTTAGTGTACTATTTTTACTAAAATTACTCACTCCAACATTTGCAAAACCTGCACAGCCTGTTTGGCCTTACAAAATTTAAACTCCTGCTCATATCATGCATAATTAATTATGTTACTTGAGGGCAGTACCCATAATATTCTTTCTAATTTTCTTCTTCGTTGCTTTGAACTTTCCTATTAGGTAGTCTAAATTTGAGCAAGTTGAATCAAGTAGTGCCTTAAGAAGGAAAATTGACAGAAGCCATAGTTTTTCAGTATAAAAAGTTTACTTGCCTGGCTGCCATCTTTAGCCGAGACATCGGCCATGTTGTTTCTGCGAGCCTGATGTTGCGTCAGCGCCGCCCTAGTGGCTCCACCAGCCACACCAACAATCGACTGGCAACAAGGGAATTAATACATGTACATTGCAATTTGTCCTACCATTACAGGGATACAGACCTCAGTTGTATAATAGTGACAGTTAAAGGTCATACCCAATAATTCTAATATCATGACCAATCACTAACCGTTCTTCTTTTTATGTACATGTACTTCAGTTTATTTATAACAAATTACTTCTGTTTCATAATAATCATAATTATTGATTGCTTCTAGCATAACAGCACATTATGTCCTTAATTATACAGAACATTTATATAATTGCAGTCAAGCAACTGCAGCCGATATTTCAAGTTACTTTTGGAAAACCTGGGCTGGAGTTCCTGACAATACCGAAGTCTAAGTTTTACCCGGTAAGTTCCATTCCTACCGGTAGCCAATCACATTGCTGACTCACGTCAAAATTTCGACTGACGTATTATTGAGATCTCCAACTCTGTCGTGTTAAGACGTACATTGGAATGTTACTAAATTCCACCACATTATGTAGCTATCAAGAACAAAGAAAGCCTTGTCATGCTTCAGTGATCAGAACTACCAGTATATTTTCTCTGGAACACGTGGAACTGGATATATCATGTCTAGCAATACTGCAAAATATCGATATAGAGAAAATTTCATTTTATCCATATTAAATTCCCACGTTACTTGTTACCTTGGCTACACTGGAGAGGCAAAGGACAAATGTCACGTTGCTCTTGAACATGGGGGACAGAATCTCTATACAGATGGCACAATCATTGAGGATGTCCGCAAACAGACTGAAACATGATTACCAGAAGTCACAATGAAATAGAAATGTCTAGTCTATCATGAAATACTGCTATAGCAATGCAGTGGTCCCTGCGATTTAAGACCACCCATTCAACCAGCAAAATATGGTCTTAAATTGAAGGTGGTCTTAAAGTAGAGGGATGTTTATACTGAAAATATACAAGTGGTGTCACTGATAACCAGTTTTAAAATGCAGGGAATTGTTAAATAGAGGGGTCTTAAATCGCAGGGACCACTGTAGTTACAAGCATAAGTACTGTTGTGTCATATCATGTACATGTACATGATGTGACTTATTACATGGAAGAATTACACAAGTCGTGTACCTTCATTGCCATATTTTATGCAACATTATTCAGGACCCCACATTAACAATCCATTTTGCATACAGAAGCCAAAAAGAAAAATATATTACCGGAAAATTACAAGAAAAACCCCTGTACATTGTGTTGTATTTTTAGCAAATATGTAATAGTCTTTGATATAGTCATATTAATTTATTTTTATTTAAGCTTTGATAACCAGTTAACAGTGTCACTTAACAGACTTACTCCTGGTCAGGGTTTGCAGCAGACAAATTTTACATTAAATTAACTGCTATATAATAGGAGAAGCTTACCGCCATCTTTTGCAATCACAGTCCAGAAAATTTCTGAAATTTAATTCAAATCCATAAACATGAAACAAACTAATAAACTTAAAGACATGAGTGTTAATATATCCACATAAATTATTATCATTATTATATACCTCAATGATTTCCCCTATACTTTACCATTATGGGTAACCGTCTAGTTATAATTCTTTGGATGGTTGAACTGGATGGCTACCTACCCCCTGTGCCACAACACAATTGTCCAATCAGTTGAATCGGTTGAATTGCACACTGATGCGTAAATCGTTGCTATCCAATGATGGGCGAGTAAGACAAAGGCCTTTGATCCATTGCTATAGCTATAGGCATGGTTACGTAAATTTTCAGACCATTTCGGCAGTCTTCTGGGGCATTATCGGGCCTAATACAACACATAGAATTACCCAAAACATCCCTAAAATGTGGGAAGAGGTATATAATAATAGGGTTATTGTACTCAATCAAGGATTAATTGTGGTATGACCAAATCACTGGTGACTAGGCCAGAGATTTGGTCATACCACAATTAATCCTTGAATGAGTGCAATAACCCTTAAGTGTTTTTTCACAGCAGCCATCTGTCATAGTGTTTTACTGTAATATATTGTTATACTAGCATTTTTATATCAATTTTATTAACATTAACATATACGTATGCATTACTACTCACAGGTTACACATGTCATGTAAGGTAATTACCCTTGCTTCCATGCAAACAGTATTCTTCCCAGCATTCCTGTGCCATCTTTAAAAAAGACAAAACACAAGTTAAAGTTTAAAGTAAAGAAGTACCACTTCTACAAAGAGTAAGGTATTGTCATATATGTACTTCACTTACTTACAATTATGGTGTTCAAAAAGACATATTTCCAAATACCAACTAAATACTTTGCAAATGTTAAACTTTTAGGGGATAAAACATGAATATTGTCACTGCAAAAGTAATACATACTTAAGTATAAATTTCTATGTGTGCCAGTAATCAATAAAGTACTAATCACCTAACCTTACAAGCCTTCCAATACCAAGACCACCTTTATGGTTTTGTTGACAGTTAAATCTGTTCAAGCTGAGGTTTGCCATACTGTACAATGTTGTATGCCTCAAGATAGTGCTGTCACCTTTAAGAAGCCAGGTAAGAGTGGCTCCAAGGACTGTGGCCGTATCATCCCCAACCCCGACACCTTGGAGAACAGCCTGCGTGGCTAGGGCTCCAGTGATGCTGCTACAGAATGCCTGGAACAATCAGTATGCACATGTATGAACTGATGAATCTAAGCATGAACCTAATACATGTACATGCAATATGCAAGTTTTGTCACAGTTTAAAAGGCAATATGTTACCACATGTACCAGAATAGTAATGCATGCAAACTGGCACAATTCCTAACAAGTATAGAGTGGTCCCTACGACTTAAGACCCCTCCATTTAACAATTCCTTCCAGCCACCCAGCAAACCCGGGCCAGCAACACACTGTTATATTTTCAATATAAGTATCCCTCCATTTCAAAACCACCTTTAATTTAAGACGACATTATTCTGGCTAAAAGGGTGGTCTTAAAATGCAGTGACCACTGTAAATAGATTTCGCACATAGATTTGACAGACACGTTGGTACACACACACACAAAATATGACATGCCAAAAAATTATACCTGACAAATATTTTACCTGAAACACTGGGAAAATGTTATCTAGTGTATTAGAGTACTAACCTGTATTGTATCCCATATTTGATACTGTAGATAATCCCCACTAACACTCTCTGGGTATCCTTGTGGCAGGAAAACAGACTGGAAAATATAACATACAAGTCCGGTGATATCCGTGACTGTGTTTTAAAATATAAGGTTGGAAAATGTTAAGTTTTCAAAACAACAATAAAATAAGTAAATAAAATAACCTGTTTTCTGTCTGTTTAGGCCAGGAGCATCCATGTACATCACAAATAAATGAAACCAATCATTAATTCAATACATACATGTATCTGATTGGACTAAATATTCCTTGCTGTGTACATGTGTACAGGATCCAATCTCCGACTGGGTTTAACTATTTAAAGACATTAAAATGTGCAGGTTTCTGTCAGAATGCAGCCTTGCCCTGTCTAGGTTGAATGCTAATGTAAAGTACTATTCATTCCCTCTTTGCTTGGATGTTGATGGCTACAGTACAATATCTGTTAGCTGGAAAACCTGAAGGTGTCGACGTCCTCTGAAGGACGCAGCAGGCAAAATGCATCAATACGGGAAACATTGATACCTGCTGGCAAAGCCAGGTTTCCCAGTAAAGTAATTCCAAAGCATGTCCACAGGCCTATATAGGCTTTATAGCCTTTGTCTACTGTCAGGACACTCGAACAGTAACAGTACAGTACTTTAAAATACTTATGTCACAGAAGATACTTACTACCGGTAGTAGTAAAGGCCTGGGGAGTAAAGGCCACAAGCCAAAAAAAGTGCCTCACTGGCACCTATTCTCATATTCTGATCGAAGGGATACAGGTGACAGACACAGACATTAGTCAGATGGTGTCAATGACCTTGCCTGTAGGAGACAGGTTTTTTTTTAAGACACATGCAAAACTGTTTTTTTTTTTCCAAAGAGATTCATAAGTTTGGTAGGATAACAAAACGAGAGAGTTCATTTGTCACAAACAGTAGTTTGGTTCTCCTTGTGAGACTTTCGTCCACTCTGTTCAGTGAACTTCCTCAGACTGACTGTTGACGTCTCTACCGCTAGGTGGTGCTGCAATCAATACGCGGTCGTAAATGGCGTCTTCGTGAAAAATTCCAGGGAATTTAGGGAAGCCGAGCGCAATATATGGATGTGACATGGATATAAGAGAGTGCTGAAAGGAACACTACCATTGAATATTTTGTGTAAGAAATGAAATTGAAAATAACATTGCTGGGTTCAACAACCACATCAACACCAGTTGGCCATTACCATTATCCGCCGTGCAATCTCCGCTGGAGATGTTGAGGTCATCAAGTGCCATTGCCGAGCGTCCATCAGTGGCGTCACCGTAGAAAGTGAAAACAGTGTCCTGTAAGGACATTATTATTATTATTATTATTATTATTATTATTATTATTATTATTATTATTATTATTATTATTATTATTATTTTTTTTTTTTTTTTTTTTTTTTTTATTGCATTAATATAGTACCCTTTTCATATTAAAAGAAATTTTCAACGGCTCTTTACAACACATAACAGTAGTGATAAGATTAATATACATGTACAAGGGCAATAGCCTGTAAGAACGCGTGAATCCTACCTAATTATACTCTCGTTAGCTTGGGAAAACAGTTTCATGATGACAATTAAAGTACACCACAAAAATGTCATATTTAGCTCTGCTTGACTCTGTCAGCAGAGGTCATGGTATGGGACTTTTGTCCGTCGTCTATCGTCCGTCCGTCCGTATCGCAATTATCTCTGAACCTAATGCACGCATTTCTTTCAAATTTTGGTTGTTGCTAGCCCTGGGTCATACGCTCGGGCTTTTTTTTCAATGCGTGAACAAAAATTCTTTTTTTTTTTTGATTTTTTACGAATATTTTTCATTTTTGTTAACATGGGACCCTATGGGAGCGGAAATTTCAAAACGCTACTCCTCCTACAAATCGCA
>JAAUYG010067067.1_pt1 | contig 13034 bp, 11 predicted proteins | sample 7278091 | NCBI WGS metagenome assembly JAAUYG01 (sample SAMN14350201, study PRJNA611818) | marine sediment metagenome | isolation source: surface marine sediment (0.6m) | place: French Polynesia: Moorea | collected 2018-08
CAGTGTACACAGGGTACTTGTGAAGTTAAATGCTTCAGGTAATTCTGCGGATCATTCGGTGTATTTCTGATTTCAAAAGCCCTGTGCCTCGAAACCGGCAGGTCTTAGAGTGAAAGATACATCTACATCTCTATGTTATCCAGTTTTATATGGTCATTGTCTTCCATCTTGTCAAGCAGAGCGCCAAGCCCCTGGGCCTCTTGTTAAGTTAATTTTTATGATGGCACGAGTTTATAAATGTGGTATCTTTATTTTATTTCTGTCACAATGAATATGTGATATTAACTCTGTGAAAACCATATTATTTTTTTTCATAACGTGAAACTACCGTCTGACTTTTTATCAGCTGTGTATATAGTCGTGTCAAACGGAACTACATTTTTTCATACCCAGTGCACAGCCACAGCCGCTGGCTCTGGCAATGGCTGCAAACGGTGTACATGTATATTCAACTTGAAACTTTTGTTTATGCTTATTATGCGGTTTGAAAATAAACCTACTACTGCTACTACTACTACTACTACTACTACTACTACTACTACTACTACTACTACTACTACTACTACTACTACTACTACTACTACTACAAAGCACTTACTAATGCATCCATTGCCTTGACATTCTGTTACACAAGGCCGGAGAGAACTGAATTTGAGACGACGCTGGAAGACACAAAGTGGTGGGGAAATTGTCACCCGCTCTGGTCTAGTTCTGGGCCTTGACGAGATCTCCATTTGGCTCCTCTTTTGCTGGACGAGAGAGTCAATGTAAAGCCCTGGGAGGCTGGGGTCGGTTTTAGTGGCTCTGTCTTGGGTATATAACCCAATCAGCAACGATATGGCGGCATATAAAAGTGGTGTTTAGAACGGGGTTCAGCTAAATATAGGGCATATCTGTAATGGAACATGGACTAATCCCCTCTGTATGGTTCAGGGGTTGGGGATCTTTCTGCATATGGGTACATGTATACAAAAGTTCCTCCACCTTCCCTTGCGCCTGTAACCCAACGAGCCCCAAATTAAACTAGTCATTCGCAGGGAATCCTCTTGGGTTTACGGGCCTTCATCGTGTGCACGCATACCACATTACAGCAGAAAACCCATCCAAGCGCCCCTAGAAAGCATACTAGGTGATCACTGTGACATTTCTGCAGCATGTCGCAAAACAGTGGTGTTATGTTTGCACAAAAGTGCTCGGAATATCATCCGAGCTCCTATAACTCCAAAATAAATTAGGAGCCCCACAGGTTTCCTTTGCTTTCGTATATATGCTGGCATTCCAATAGCCAACAAGAAAGATCGCTGGAGTAGTGGAAACCCTCGCCAGGCCACAAAATTGTAATGAAGCTTCCATATACATGTACATGTAGGGATCTTGACTTCCAGTTTAGTGTTCACTCGCAATATATACCGTATTTCTACTCATTTCTGAGATGTACAAGTCTCAAAATATGAGTGACTTTGAACTTCATCTTTCACGGTTACTCAAGGTGCAATCTAGTGGTGCAAGGGGGTACATTATAAATATATAATAGTAACTATGCATCTATCTCACATTGTTTAGATGTCCACAGCCACTTAAGGGTTTTCTCCTGTCTCTTATCATTGTGCCAAATTGCAGACACCCAATTTACCTTTTTTTTAAATAAGACTTTCCCCACCTGGGTTAGGGGCGATTTTTCCTCTAAAATGAAGTTATTGGTAAATACACTTTGAGATGTTTGGCTAACAGACACGGGGTTCAATAATGGTATTTCAGGGGACCATGTGAGCTATGATAGCAGAATATGGTACTGAAACCCACCACTCGTTCCTTGCTGTTAGAACACATTTCCCATCACAGACATCTTTAGTACTGCAATCATGGTCTGACCCATAAGTTTCGATAGTATTATGTTCTGCTACATTGGTACATATATAAGCAGGTTCACAGAACCGCTCATTTCTGATGCGCTAAAGGCCCTTTTGGACTTCTCACGCATATTTTTGGCCAATCGCAGTACTCAGAATGCTGACTTAAGTCAAAACTTACACTTGAGCATACTTAAGTATTTAGAGAATTCCGCCCCCAGACCCATTGCCCATTTACATTTGTACATGTATGTTAAACCCAAACGAACACGCTATTTAATAGCTAAATATACCTTGGCCCGCGGTGCTTAATATGTAATGCGGTAGTTCAGGCCCCGGCAGTCGGCGCTTTCGGGAAACGAATGCATAGATGATTCCTTGGGCGTCAACAATAATCGGAATAGGGCTTTCAAATGCTATCGAGTAATAGGTACTAAACACTGGAACTCAAACAGAACATGGGCCAATTTCTTAAAAAAATAACCTTAGTCTACTGGTGATCTTAAGCATAGCAAAGAATGGCTGCCAAAGTGATTAGCGAAATAACGTCCGTTTCTGGACCTAAGCTTTAAAAAAAAAAAAACCTGACGTAGGCATCTTTAATTGATCAAGTAATTCGTATGGGTTGTGATAATTCAGCATTCTGGCCTTTCGATATTATCTAGGTTGAACTGGTTCTCGGAATTTATTGCTAGTAGAGCGAAAACATGCTTAATAATTCAGCATTCTGGCCTTTCGATATTACCTAGGTTGAAATGGTTCTCTGAATTCATTGCTAGTAGAGCGAAAACATGCATAATAGCTTTCTTTTGTTGATTCGGATACAAATATATGCTTTTTGTTGTGACTTGATCCGAAATGTTGTCCAAATGATAACACTTTTTTTCAATCAGATCTAATATTTAAACGGTGAGAAATTTCTATTGGACATTAACAGGAAGTCATACAAGTCGTCTAGTGGTGCAACTAGATGTGACATTAAGTGTCACTGAAGGGTAAAGTTCTGGGTCGCGTGTTTCTATTGTCGTCTCATATCTCGTACGTGAGCATAATTCGGGCATGCATTACTATTAACACTAAGAGGAAGTCGTATAGGGGCAGTTCGATTGTATCATTACATTTCATTTTGAATGTCCTTGAAATGTCGGTTTAATCAGGTCTTGATGGATTATGTCGTGTAATGAAGCTGATTTAGGCCATATGTTACTGTTTGACATTCTTTGGTAAAAAGTCATACTGTCCAATGCTTTTCAAGGTCAAGTCCATTCATATTTCAAATGTGAGGAATTTGGATTCGAACATGAATGTAACATGATACCAATTACCAGTTGGGCTATTTAGTTTGGGTTTGATGTTTTGGAAAACAAAAATAACATGGTTCGGCACTAACCGAACTTTAAAGTGGAATTTAAACCCCTTTTGGTAGTGAAGACTATGTAACTAGGTATATGTTTCGAAAACGCGCAGTCCTTGCAAACGTTTGAGCTTGCTTGAAAGTTTCCCCTATACATAATATTACATATTGAGTCAAAGACATGAAGATGGCGAAATAGACCTGTAATGGATAGTTTACATACGATGTGTAATCTAAATAGAGAGGAACATCAGTATCGCTTCTTTTCTTCGTACTGTAGTGCGTATTGTAGGGTCGAGATACATGTACTTTACATTTCGGTGTGATGTAATTGGTACGAACCTAAAGTTAGCTTTCTGGTGATATGGCGTTATCTAAACTTTGGAAAGAGCTCGTACCCTGAGGAAAAGTTTTGTTTGATAACAGCTACACAGACGGCGTAATGACAACACGGAAAGATTATTGTTATGTAACTTAAAGGCACACTAGCATGCTACTGTTCATGGACAGTTTTCCAAAGTTACGTATTTATCCTGGGTTCTTCGTTTGTGTCACACGAAAGAAGAAATGTAAATTTGCTATGATAACGACCATGTCTGTGTATTTACCTGATAACTGGCAGGACAGAGGCCTACATCAACGAACAGGTAGAGATTTACTGGGATTAAGCCAGCCAGTCTTTGCTTGCGTGTCCTTTATTGCTCATTTTGTTAATGTGTTCCGTGGCAGGTCTGACGAAGGGGCAGGTTGCCTTTCTCTCAGGTGTGCCAGCCGTTGGAGCCCGGCTTCCATGGAGTCTCCGACCAGACTGATCAATGAAGCACTGTGTCTATCGATGTTTTCTCCTTCATGTTGTCCAAATTAGACGACCGCCCATGTCTTGTTTACCCATCCCTGTTTCCCTTATTAAAGTTGCAACGTGAGGGTGCGGCGCCAGGCTCCCAGGGAGGTAGCGGATTACCGTTAGCCTGGTCTGCCTGAGGGTCCCGTGTAAGGCAAGGCCAACCAGGCTGGGACAGGGCAGGGCAGGCTGAATACATACATACAGATCCCAACACAGCCAGGGTCGGTGGCGTTTTGTTGCCGTGGCTGACGACAGAGACACTGCGTGCCATCTCTCTGCGACAGCATTCCGGCTCGCTGCAGCAGAGCGTCAGAGCAGCTAAGGACGAGCAATATATGTTGGCACAGTTGGCTGTGATTAGCGGCAGATGTCCTGGCTGGGGTAGAAGCAGCGAGGGGCCTAGAGTGTGTCGGCAGCCGTCAGCAAGGGAGGCAGGTGACAACAACAGCGGACCTGGAGACTCTGAGGCAGCGGAGGGCAACTTGTAATTGCAATAATGCCAGTCATAGTGAAGGGACGTACAAAGGAGCAGTGCTAGCGAGCGGAGACATACTAAAAGGCTTCTACGGGAGCTTCGTATATACACGCCTGAAATAGCGAGTGTGCCAGGGAAGCACGGACGTCAAGACACCAGCGCGGTGCCTGCTTCTGCTGGGAGAGAGCTTGAGGCATCCCGCGGCGTGTAGCATGCACCGCGCTAATTTCTGTGTTATTATAGAGCCGAACAGGGGCAAATAAACAAACAAGCCTAGTCCGGCTGGTGGTTGCCACCACAACCGTGTGTGGCTGTGCATGCCCGGGAGGCCCTGGGATCGGAGGCCAGGTGAGATCCACAGACACACGCAGGGACAGCTTTCTCATCTGCCACGTTGTGGGGAGAAGTTAGACCAACGAGTCTAAATCAAGCATTGGCATTTTGTTTGAGCTTTCCTGCCTGCTTTGTCATAGATTATCACGCCGCCTGCTTCTCGGGGTCAACAGAAACTTCGACCGTGGACGCCCGGAAAAACGTTCAGTTTGGAACTCATGCCTGGATAGCTTTGATCCGGTATATAACCGGGCTGACTGACCAACCTAATAACGACAGCGGTTGGTCCAAAACAGCTGGCTGGGGGTAATTCCAAAAGCTACAACTGGAAAGCAAAAAATCGTACAACCGTCGGCTGTAGGAAAATAAAGAAATCGAAGTCAAGTGCGCTAGATAGGCGCACGACATCCGAAACGCTGCCCTCCGCTGGCATGATGTGTGTTTAATCAATTACTTGGGGCCTGTTTCACCTATCGGGCTTCGGGACCGATTGCAGAACGATTTGGAAAACGTGGGAGAGATTTTTTTTGGTTCCGCTTGACGTTATAGAGCGGTGGGGCCTCTGACCGCGGTTTATATAGAGGTTTGGATTTCCGAATGAAATGTTCCTGGCGTAGGCTGTGACGGACGGGGGTCGTGCGCAGGATTGGAGTAGGCACATTTTGGTGGTTGTTGAAGTGCGGGCCGACGACCCCTTTTCTGGCTTGCCTGCCGGTGTCGGTGGTTATTATGACAAGTGGACCAGTGGCAACTGTTCTGGGTTCTGGCTGCTGCTGCTGCTGCTGCCGCTGCGGTTCCAAGGGAACCGGGGGACGTGAAAGCGTCGGAGATCACGGATCATTAGCCAGAGTGAGCGGCCAGGGAGCAGGGAGAGACCCATACACGGCCAGCCCTCGCCTTCTGCTATAAACGTTTGGCAGGGAGAGATAGGACAAGGGGGAAGATATCGCGACGCCTTCTGACACCTGGGCACTGCGACAGGGATTGTATTACAGTCGGCTGCCTGGGCACGTACGCCTGCCTAGGCAACGGACTAGAGCTACGTAGAAAGGTCTCCTGTTTATATCCTTTTCGGGGGCGGATTGACTACTGCTGATCTACAATATTTTTTCAGTACACCTCAAACATATCATCATGCCTGGTAAGGAGGAGGAAGACGGGGGGACCATGAAGGAGGAAGAGAAGCCTATCAACAGTGTGGATAAAGGGGAGGACCACGGCGAGGTCAAGGTCGAACCTCGCAGGTCAAGGTCAAAGGGCATAGTGGTCAGTCGGACGCGTTGCCTCGTCTTCCTCATTGCCTTGGTTGTCTTGATTGCCTTGGTGGCGATTATTTCGGGTGTGATTGGCAAGGTGTACTTTGGCTGTGATGGGGACTCGGAGTACCCCGAGGGGACGTACCGACCGACCCCGCGGCCCACAGTGCCATCTCATCTTCCTTGGTCAGAAATCCGCTTGCCGGGTTCCATTATTCCGTCCTACTACGACCTCAAGCTCACGGTGGACCTCGGCAGCTTCACCTTTAACGGCTCAGTGGATATACACGCCAACGTGACCGGGGACACCGAGCACGTCATCCTGCACGCCAACGCGCTCACGATACGACAGGCCAACATCACCGTCATGGACCTAAACAGCAAGAAGATCCACCGCATCAGCGAGTACGTGGAGGTACCGGAAAACCAGTTCTACGTGCTGGTGATGAGGGACTGGCTGAAAAGGGGAGAGTACCGTATCCACTTCGGAGAGTTCAGCGGACGCATAGAGGATGACCTGAGAGGGCTGTACAGGAGCATGTACAAGGATGCCGAGGGCAGAACGATGTGAGTAATCTCAGAACGGAGGGCGATAATAAGGGGTTAATGATGCAAGTGAACACTTCATGTACGGGATATCGACCAAAATGGTTTTCACACGCATAGAGAATTGGGATTTTAAAACTGTCTAAATGAAACTCCATTTGAGTAGCACAGCATTTAAATTTTGGAAACAATGTTTGTTAGTCCCCGATTAACCTAATTTTGAGTTGTTTGACTAAACCTTGAACTTTGTGAACAAACTTTCTTATTCTAAGTAGTACACCCTAAGATGCGGGTGACGACCATTTCGACAGAGAGTGTATGTTTATTTCGGTCCATGCGTAACAGAACAACCCATGAGAACAATATACAATAGATTTTTTTTTTTTTTTTTGCAAAACAACCATTGAACCAAGGCCATAACTAGAAGCTACATGTAGCTGAGTCAAACAACCCAACCCAGTTAGGCCTTGCTGTTTCATGGTTTCGATGCGTCCCTGCTGTCAGGTGAAGATTGTGGCAAACTCTTGTATGCTTACTGGAGGTTAAGGTAATTCAGACTGTTACAGCATGTATGTAACCACTCCAACCAAAAATTTCTGACCAAAGGAATGACAGTTTCACCCCAAAACTGTACCAGACAGGACTGCACCGTACAGTGTTAAAAAAACGCGGTGCTTCAAAACCCACGCAGTATCGTATGCTTGATTACTTCAGGATCAAATAAAACACGTTCGCGATGCCTTAAAAGCGCAATGAATTGTGCCGGTGCATTGAGGGCATCCGCTCACATTCTGCCCACATCTCTATTAATGTGTGCATTCGTCCCCGGCATAGACCAGCAGACTTTTATATACCCCAGTTGACCTTATTAATATGGACTGAAGTATAGTAGTTTGGATAATGCCCCTTGTAGCTCCCCAGTTTATAGACTACTGCAGCTACTGGCTCATTCACATACATGTAAGTTCCGTGATTTTGATAGAGTTGAATGACACACTACTGGACCGCTAGGCGATTATATGGGAATGGGTGGAATAGGTATTATTGTGGGAACTGCTGTTGATATTGAGCATGTTGAGGCCATGTGGCAAATTGCTTGGTACTATATTTAATAGCTTTTTGTGATAGTGGTAGACTGGCAGTAGTAGTGTACTACTACTACTACTACTACAACTACTACTACTACTACTACTACTACTACTACTACTACTACTACTACTACTACTACTAGCTCTGGGGCACATATAAGACGACACTTGATGCTCCAATGTTAATAGCACATCTATATAGAAATTCCATTGAGCTTTATTACTGCCTGACTTTCGATCACTTTATTATCATTTATTACGCGAAGTTCAACCCATCTATGCCCTGATCCAGATGTTTTCGTTTGGAATTTACTGACTTGCCTCCATAAAAATATCCGTGAACCATGTTAACAAAATCATAGACGTTCAAGGGAACTTGTGTTTGCATAAACTGCATATATTTCACACAGACCCTGACATTAGAAAAGGACCAAATATGTATCCTTGAAGGGGCCCCTTTACTAAGTGCAGGCCAGGAGCTCTTACACCCCCCGACCTTAACATTCTGTGTCCTATTATAACATAACGTTATAGAATTTGATAATTGCGTCTTAATTTGAATATACCAAGTCAGTTGCACGAACGTGTTGATTTGTTAAGGGCCGGCCTCTGTGTCATAGAAGTTCAAATACGCCTATGTAAAGACGTCTTTGGTTTTATGAAACAGAGGCATGATGTATTGCGGTTACGATTACCCCAGCTCTGCTCATCTGGTGCTCAATGTCAGTGTTGTGACGTCAGTACTGTGTCGTCAATACTGTGACGTCAGTGCTGTGACGTCAGTGCTCTGCCCCGGACGGGGGTCCATCAGTGGTATTCGCAAAATATATGCAGGCATCAGGCGAACGTTTGCACGCATTTCTGTTTCCTCGTGTACGTTGGTTTATGAAACACTGCACTTTGTTTATGTTGATTGTGCCACATAATCTGATTTGTTTTGTATACGGAGGCCTTATTTGACAGAAATCTGCATTCTCTACACAAAACACGTGATCGTTCTCAAGTGTCACCCAAAGAGCGAAACGTAAAACGACTGAGTGGTGCCATTAAAAAGATGTTGAACCGATCAGAAGTTTTTCTCTCGCTATCCATGTTTTTGTTTTCCGTTTCGCGTGTCTCTCAGTTCAACCGTGCAGTTCAAGAATTAACTGGACGGTTACCTATAATGGTAAAGTATAGGGAAAATCATTGAGGTATATAATAATATTGTAGGTGGATCGAATCTGTCAAAATATACAGCTTGGCAAGGTTAGCTTGGTAGAATTGTGAAGATCTAAGCCAAATTTCGACCTATCCTGTTTCGGCAAGTTACACGCATGTCAACCATGAATTTGTAGGGTAGCCCAATGTATTCCCATGTGAGAGAAAAACGTGCTGGACAACCTGTGTCAAGATTTTGACCAGTGAGTGGTGAAATATTACACTTTAAATCTGTCAAGTCATTTTCATCCTAATTACCGTAATCTATCCACAACAAGCCCGAACATTATTACATAAACCTATGTAGAAAAAACTGTGGTATGAGGCCTAAAGCCTATCCGTATAAAATCGGAATCCGAGACGAGACTTGGGCCTTGTTAGCTGTGTTCGTAAATATCTAGTTACAGAATCGGCTAATGAACGGTACGGAGGTTGTCCGATAGCGAATGGCTTTATTACTCATTCCCCAACAATCGAACAAAGAGGACAATCTACCAGCATAAAATGCCCTCAAATGTAACAAATGCAGCAGCGCCTATTCTCCCGGTCCTCGCTGGCAGAGCTGTTAAATATTCCCCAGTTCTGTGCTATCATATTCCAATCTGGCCAGTTTATCTTTGCCTCGTAACCCAACGCCGAATCAAAGTGGCCATAGATACGGACGCGTGTCGACAACCCGGCAAGAAAAAGCACGCATAAATATTTAAATACGGCCTGGCCTCGTGGTCAAAGGACCAGCGTCCGTGCTCGTTTGCTGCCCGGGTAATGGTGTTTCTTTTTCTGGAGTTACCGAGGATAATTAGATTATTTACGTACGAGATCGTTTGCGGCCTCGTTGCGACCAATTTGAGGGACACTAAATGCGTCGTAGGTGCGCATTTCCTGGCAACGGAAAACCGTGTGGGAGAAGCCTACTGGGATGAGCGATAATCGGGAGAGGCAGCTGCTTGTGTCTGTGCGGTTTTGGAGCATGACATATGGCTGTCCTAACCTCAGGTGACTTTACTTCGTTCAATCATCGCTTTTTCAAAGCATCTTACGGAAAGATTTACTGTCGATATACATTGTACACCCCCTCCCCCGCCAGACAGTAATCATAGTAATATCAGCCATCTTACGTTGAAAATAAGTACAATCACGGACACTTTTATAGACCCCAGATGAAATTACGAGACATGACGCAAGCCATAACTCAGAAAAGGGAAATCATATTCGAGAAAAGGCTGTAGCAATAGACCGTCACCCACCACCCCATCTTCCGCGCTAAATGTGATAGGAACAGCCACATTATATAAAACGTGAGTGCATGAATTAGAACGAACAAGGAAGGAATACTGTTGGCAACATTCAATTGTCCCCATGCCAAATATTTGCTGGTACATAACATGCGCACAAGAAGATTATAACAAAAGTAAATCTTATATAATATTGTGGGGCTATAACACCCCAGACAAAGCTTTCCACCCACTAGATCGCTCTTCTTTAGAATTTATTACTTCCATTACCTTTGGAGTAATTACAGCAGATTTCAAGTCTTTTAGGAAACCTAGAAAGACGATTTCATGCTTTTCGTAAATTCGATATGAATTACTTTGCCGGCAGGATTATATATTTGAGCAGGTGAAGCTGACTAAAGGATCTATTGTACATGATAGCGAACAGAAAGACGGAATATAATAGTGAGAAACGCAAGGTTTGTTTCGAACTACGTTGTCCTGTAATACTCAAGGAATGCTTGAAGAAAGGACATAACGTTAACAAAACTTTCCTCATGTTAAGAGAATTCTATCGGACTTTGTTTTGCCTCGACGTATAGAGATTTTAGATCCGTAAAGAAGAGCGTGGTAGGGGTAACGTTTAACGTATTGATTAACGTTTTAGGAAATACATTATTGGTTTATTCCTCTTCAAATCCCCCGATTCACTTCTTATTATCATTCTTGTTGACACTTCCAGCTGAAATGCTACAAATTCACATCTTAATAATATATTCTGTTTGTGCGCTGATTAACATTTTCTGGTATTTTGTGCATTTTATTTAAAAAATCCACCCACACTCTTGCTCGGTTCAAAATGTATAGTACCGGTAAGCGTTTTATCATTTAGTTTATTGTGGCTTGATTTTGCGTTGGTGTGACATTGGTGATGGTGATGCTGATGATGATGATGAGGAGGAGGAGGAGGAGGGAGAGGAGGAGGAGGTGGGGGGAGATTTGTCTCCAGTATCAGAAGAGTATCGTTCTAAGTAAACGTTGTGTGAGTGGGGAAAGACATACCCCTGTTTCCTGAGAATGTTATCCCGCCATGACTAGAACCAGAAATTAAGTTTCTGCAACAGTATATACTGATTAATCACCAGCCTAGTCTCGTGATTATGACATACCTGCTGCTCGGGCCTATAGCGGCTTGCTGATTGGTTTGTTATGTCGGGAGACGACGCTGATTGGTTTAATTATTTATTCATATCACGGCAATACAGTTAGGGAAATCCGACCCTGATTGATGCCAGTCTGCCGACGGTTAGGAGGACACAAGCCGCCTCAAACCTGAAGCAACCAGCGGACATGCTGTTCGATGACGTCATTATCTTGATGATGATGTCAGAATCACTCTGGCCGTACACCGGGCTTTTTTATCAGGATAATACGTCCGTAAGACCATGTAACGTTGTGAGGAATTGTTCCTTTGTAAAAAAAATGTTCCTTAAAACTAATCCATTCGATATGCCGTGGACTGTATTTTAAGATTACATTATTGTCCCAATTTTGTTACCCTAAACGTTAGTGCTTTCTTAACAAGTGGAGAGTCAGAAAGGCGGTTGGCCAAAATGTGGCTTTATTCATGTCATATAGCTGCTGACCCTTTGATTGCCAGGTCAAGGGAAAGAAGAAAGCATGGATGGGATATTTTATTAATGAAAATTGCTGTCTGTGTTAGAAATATTGTTGGGATTTGTTGTGGGGTGGGTTTATAGTTACGTCTGAAGTATCTGGTCTGATGGCATCCCAAGCCAGCCCATTATAATTGAGAACATTGAAGATACAGGCATTTCCTGGGAGTTCACTGAAATCGGATTCTCCAGCAATATATCTGAATATATATTATCTAAAAAAATAAAAATCAAAATATCAAAATAAAAAATCTGTTTTCTCTCCCGCCTTTTTGTCACAGGGATGATGAAACGTTGCTGTGTAGCTCACTGTTGGGTATATTTAACGTTAATTTCTCCAAATGTGGCCGTGTCTGCTTTGAGAAATGTCCTGTAATATTTTGTTACATATAAGAGACAATGTTAACGCTGTTATTTGCGCAAACTGTGTTGATCGATCTCTGTCACCCTGAACTACAATTTCGAACATATCACAAAGATTTATATATAACAAATGGCATAGCAGTTATTAAAAGCATTCATTATAGAGCATGTCACAAATTTTAACCAATGAGTTCAAGTTATATTGTACCACGACGCAGACATATAGGTCAAAGTGACGTACTTAGGCGCTGACTGAGAGTCGCCTTTGTCACGTCTATCCCCACTGGGATATATACACTACACAAAGTTATGGATATTTGTAACATTAAGGCCAATTCACGAAGCTGCACAAAACGTCGAGAAATTTCAAAATATCCTAAACTTTTTTGTGTAGTGTATGTAGGCTGCGTTCAGACCAGCGAACACATCGAACGTTTTCGTTGAATGGTTGCTCCGTTAGTTCTACTGAACGACTGTTCGCGCCAAACGTTTGTTGAACGGAACCAAACGAAAGATTGGAGCGTTTTACTATATATTGGGAATATATTGTTTAATAGCGACCAAAGATGGCGGCGCCCATAGGGTCTTTTTCATGACGGAAAAGTGCCCTATATCGCCCACAGCATGACCGATCAGGGGAGTATTCCAGTGACGTTTTGCTAAACTGTTGTCATTCATAGAGCTGACAGCAATACATTCCAATACTGTTGCCGAGAGAAAAAGAAAGTTTGCTGGCCTGAATGTAGCCCTGTGCCCCCGTTATTGCCGATGTTTGCTGGCCTGAATGTAGCCCTGTGCCCCCGTTATTGCCGATGTTTGCTGGCCTGACTGTAGC
>JAAUYG010141411.1_pt1 | contig 13034 bp, 11 predicted proteins | sample 7278091 | NCBI WGS metagenome assembly JAAUYG01 (sample SAMN14350201, study PRJNA611818) | marine sediment metagenome | isolation source: surface marine sediment (0.6m) | place: French Polynesia: Moorea | collected 2018-08
CCCCCCCCCCCCCCCCCCCCCCCCCCCCCCCCCCCCCCCCCCCCCCCCCCCCCCCCCCCCCCCCCCCACCAGCAGGGAATTGCTCTGTAAGGCTAGCGGGTCTGGAAGGCGAGAAAAGAACACCTTGACCTTGTTGTTCAGTTGAGTGGAGAACAGATCTGCAGTAGGTAGGCATAAATATGGCAGAGTACGTTGGGTTGACCACCCTGTGGTCCAGAGACCATTCTGTGGAGCACTCCAAGCAGCTAGGAGTTTCGACCCGAAATCGAGAGAGGCATTATGCCTTGACATTGTCCGGTCCCAAAATGTGAACCACCGACAATATGATCCTCGAGCTCAGACACCACTGAATAATCTCCCGAACCTTCCTGTCCAAGCACCTGGACCTGGTCCCTCCCACACTGTTCATATAGTGCATCACTGTGGTGCTGTCTGTCTGAACCAGGACGTGTGTGCCACACAGCCACCTTTGGAATCTCTTCAGGAATCCAGCCTCCAGCTTGAGAAAGTTTATATGGAGAGAAGAATGATCGGTCGACCAGACCCCTTGCCCTTACAGTCAAAGGACTGCAACCCGCAACCCCATCCATAATTGGATGTGTCTATGGTGAGGACGTGAGTGGGGGGAGGGGATTGAAGAGGAATGCCCTGGGACACTAGTTCCCAGTGAGACCAAAAATCCAGGGTTGACTGGATCACTGGAGACAAGGGGGTCAGCTTTGAGGAGCGATCCACCCTCATGTTGAAGTGATCTCCCAGGAAAGTCAACAACAGACAGAAACACATATAGGGGAACAAGGGCGGAACAAGATGACAACAGCCCTGTTACCTGACGAAGGCATACAGCAGAGACCTGGGTTAGGCCTAACAACCCCTGAGCTCCATGCGCTGTCGTTTCCAACTTTCATTCCAAACTGGGGATAGAAAGACCAATCCCCTAGCAGTGTTGATCAGAGCCCCAAGATGATAAACCCGAGCCTGAAGTGACAACGGAGACTGAGGTCACGAGTGGGGGCCACCTGGTTGGTGGATGCCTAAGCATGGAAGCTGTCGTCAATGTACAGATACATCAGGCATCATCACAAGTGCAGATGAGCTGTTACAGAAGCCAAGACTTTGGTAAAAACTCTGGGGACAGTTTCTAAGCCAAAAAGGAGAACTGTACATCGATACAATGAGCTCCATTCCCTTGTTCCTGAGAGCAAACCGAAGATACTGCCAGTGACTGGGGTGTATCGGCACATGCAAATAGGCATCCTTGAGGTCAAGCAACACCATCTACCAACCCTTGTGAAGACCCTGAAGAATGGAGGTGAGGGTCTTCATGCAGAATTTGGCAACTCGAATAAACGTGTTGAGACCACGCAGGTTGAGAATGGAGTGGAACTCACCATTGCGCTTGGTGGCCAGGAAATAATAGGAGTACCCCCCCCCCCCCTCCTGGTCCCACAATATATCAACCGTCTCCATGCCCCCCTTGATCAGGAGAGATGAAACCTTTTCCTACAGTGCTTGTCGTTTGCACTGGGGCCTGGGCAATGGCTTCTCTACATGAGAATGTGTCAGTGGGGGGAAACAAAATGGAGGGAATAACCCTGACTGACTACCTTGGGGGTGGGGGGGGGGCGGAATACAGCCCTACATTTCTGTGACTGCTGGCTAGTTCTGGGACCCGAGGTACCCTAAGCAGCCGTTGAATCAGCCGCGGCCAAACGCCTCACCTGGCTCAACGGCTCCTGGCTACATCTGTGGCTCGACTGAGGACTGAAATTGTCTTCCAAAGAGGGATGTGCAAACAAAGGGTAAGACAGGAGCGTGGCCCAAAGTGGCCTGCAGTCACAAAACGGGGAGGCATCTAAGATGTTGAGGCGCAATAGCCACACATGCCGCCTGGGCTGAGGTCAGGCGGGACTCTCGGATGGCCCCAGGCAGATTGTTTCAAACTGCTTTGAGGACGAAATCATCCTGGCAATGATTGTACAGGTGATCAGTACCGTCATATGCCATCCAAGATGCCAGGATGCTATTGACGCCTCATAGGACATCTCTAAGGCTCTGTGGAAATCAGGGTTGATAGCCAAGGGGCGGAGAGAGCCAGCAGACATCTCCTGGACAGTCGATGTAATTGAGGCTAGAGGCATCCGATGGCTGGTTGACCTGGCAGACTCCTCAAAAATTGGTCAAACTGGCCCAGGAGTCTGATGGGATGCTACCCGAGGTGAGCCAGTCACCTGAGGCAGCCAACACCAGCTGAGTCGACGATATAGCCAGAGAACTAGTAACCTGTAGTGAAAGGGTAGTCTACACAGGTCGGCTCCGCGTTCCAGATAGGCCAAATTCCAATTGGCCAGCCAACGATGTGCCTGGTCAGTGGAAACCAACTGGAGCAGGAGCAGAGTCTAGTGACACCCTTGTCAGCTGATAACACTGGGAGGGGTACAGGCTGTGGTTCCATGTGCCACAAGCATGACATTGTCGGGCGTGGGGTAGAGAAGTTAAACACGGGACACAAGTATTCATGTCATGATAGGGAGCTAAAAATGTAAAAAATTGGGCATGTGGCTCTTTACGCGGGACATTCTGACGACACCCGGGGGAAGAGCAGGGGTGGAAAGTCTTCCTTCTTGTACCAGAAGACTCATTCTGAGAGGGCTATGTGGGATGTCTTTTGTTCGGCTTACCTCCATTCCGACGGGAATGGAGGACGCAGTAGAGTGCAAAAGCAAGGCCAAACAATCCAATCAGGGCCACCGCTGCCGCTATGAATGTAAAATTCATAGTAAAGTGCACTCAATAACAGGAACGGGAAGGATGGTATTTAAATAAAATATTTCCCAGTGTATATTCCCAGGCAGGTCAAGTAGGTGCACTAGAAGAAAATCGGAGCAAGGAAAAATCCAAGTTCAGAATGTGATTAAGAATGGCAACAGTCCTGTGGCAGGGGGGACTGTGGCAATGCAAAACACATCTGCACTGGCTGGAGCAAAATTTGAAACCAAGGAATTGCCTATTACAATGGGCTATTGTTGTCCGGCAAACCAAGCTACACCTGGTTGCGCCTGACCGGCTCTCAGTGGGGACCCACCCACCAACGGTTGCTCAAAGGTGCCATGCAGTTTTGCGTCATTGGACACCCTTTTGAGGTCTCACTGGAGGGGTTAGAAGTACCACTGACCTTATAGTCTTCCAGTCCATTTGGGAGCCATATGGTGCACTTGTCTTGGTCATAAGTTGGTCATAAAATGCAAATTGACACTTGGGAATACTGTTAAAACCGATATGGTGTAAATTCAGTGAAATGTGATCCTTAGAAAGACATAATAACACATGTCTGGTGTACCTTTGACCTTGTCGCTTTCAAGGTTATTTTAGGGTCATTTGGTGTACTTTTCTCAAAATGACCTCTAACTTGACAAGAGGCCCATGGTCAGCTAGTATCATTTACATGTGGTGTTTGTGCGCAAAAATAACTTTTATATTAATGGTGCTAATTCCATACATACAGATACACATTTACAGAATACACTGTAAATACGACTATTTCATGCATGCCACATGACCTGGCACCCATAGACATACAAGTTCCAAGCAACAAATTTTATCTGTTTTGCTCTATGATGAGCAGTTTTTGAGTTACACCTTTTAGGAAAAGTGCATTGAATGACCCCAAATGACCTTGGTATGTTCAAGGTCAAAAGTACCCAATATGCATGCTACATACATCCCAAAGCCCAAATGTTTGTCTGTTTCACTCTACAATGAGCCATTTTTGAGTTACAGCCCAATTTTGTGAAAGGTGCACCTTATGACTCCAAAATGACCAAACATGTTCAAGGTCAAAAGTACCCAAATGCATACAAGATACATCTTTGAGGCCCAAATTTCTGTTCGCTCTATGGTGAGCCATTTTTCAGGAAATTTTTTAATCGACCATTGGTTACAATGTAAACATTAAATAATTAATAACTCTTAACGAAGTCAAAAAAGAACACTCCATGCAAAGCACAATCATGAGTCTGTAGCCAAAGTTAAGTTGCAAAAACTTTTAAAACTGTAGAAAGAGTAGGGTTTTGAAATTAGTCGTAGTAGTAAAAGTAAAATAGTAACAGATTGAAAATAAGATAATAGTAATTGTAAATAGAGGAAATTCAGAGTAATATAGTAATTGTGACAGTTTGCTTGTACAGTGGTCCTCCCTTAGTGGCCACTCTCACCAAACAATTTCTTGGCAAATAGGGTGGCCTTATTAGAGAGGGACTACTGTAATAGATAACATCCCTGGGTGTTCAAGATCATTTGGTGCACTTGTCTGAAATTGTGATCTAGTTCGAAAACAGTTGGCAGTTGAGCAAAATGGACACACATTTCATGATTTGGGACTCGGGAACACCAGCACAATACAATATGAGGGACCTTTGTGCATGGAGTGTCAGTATACGGAGTACTTTGTCTAACCAAGGTAGTTTTGACCCTCAAATGTCAAAACTGAGATTAGTCATCCGAGATACATTATTGTTAGGCATCAAGCTAACTTGGTACTGCCTGTCAAGTGACCAAGCAGAGCATCAAGTCCCCTGATCCTCTTGTTTTATCCCTTAATGCTTGGGCAATATAGAATAAGGTATCAACACGAAGTTGTTCAAATCAAGGTCACACAACTTTTTTTAAGTACTTTCAAAACAATCGTCTCATAACATCAAACATGGCAGAATGACAGAGAAGCTGAATTTAATTCAAGTCAATGGAAAAATTATTGGACATGCTACATAAAATGTGAACTGTATGTGAAAAATTGCGAATGAAATATGGTTGCCAAGGTGTGTAGTAGCGGTGGTAAATCCATTTGGCACTGTGTGTATGATCACGATGATGTAAGCTCAGAACTTTCACACATCTGGTAATTTGTGAATTGGTGATTTGAACTATGACAATTACCGTACATGTATTTTAGCATCAAAAGTTTTTACCTGAACATAGAGATCAAGCCCACATCAAAAGTATTTTCTCACTTAACAGTACTGTAGTGCACATGCTTGAAATTCTGTACATACTAGCCAGTTTACAAGTTAATATTTTTAAAATCTTTGAAAGGAAATTATTCAATGTCCATGTCAAGGCGCATTGATCACTTCTTCGAAAGCAGCACATAATTCACCATTATCAGTACAAAGTCACTTCAGACTCAGAAATTCCATGTGTACAGCCTACACATACTGGTACCTACAGGGATGCAAAGTACTGGAAGTCCTGGATTTTGCAAGGTTGCAAGTACAGGACAGAATATCTGATAACGCTGGCTTACTCTTAACATGGGGCTAGAAATAAGATACAGACTATTGCCTGGCTGGAGTTGTCAAAAAAAATATCTGAGCAATGCAACTTTAATCAAAATCTGAACATCGGAAACACAACATAAATATCAATAACAAAAGTTTTAATTTTAAGAACAAAGACAGTACTTTGTCATTTGTTTATTCACAGGACAATAAACACAATACATTTGTATTTTTATAATCCATGAATTCCCCCCCCCCCTCCCCCCCAAACCAAACACTGGACTTAGAACTGACTTTTTTTATAACAAGCGCTTTACTACGGTCCTACAATCTGCATTTTGTGCAATTTCCTCATGATACAGGAGTACAACAAATGTACTATTTTGAACACTTTAAAAACACCACTACCAATGTATCTATCCAAAAAGGTGCCTTATCTAAGCAGCTTCAGGGAAATCCAAACAGACCCAGTCTGCATACTAATATGTTATAATAATACTGCCAATAAATATTCTCCAGTTGGACCAGGGGAAGCCATCCAATATGAGCCTCCCCAACAATGGTCTCTAAACCAAGCTAAAATCTGAAAGAATTTTGCGTCAATTATTCCATACCAATCACATAACCGATATATCACTTTATTAGGACAATATTCCAATGGTTTACAACTGCAGAATTCAAGATTAATGGCAATCCGTTACCCGTGCTATAATAGTTTCCTTGATGCAGGTCTGAACATGACCAATATTATTACCATTCAAGTCCCTCTGATGTGTTCATCAGCTTCCAGTTAAAGCATTAGTATGTTACTATATATATTTATCATACAAGGCGATTGAGATGCAGGTGTTTTTTAGCACCTGGGAAAATAATTATACAATTCTGCTGAAAACTAAACATAAGGGACATTTTAACCAATTCAATTCAAAACTTGATAGGGATATTTTGTCATTCGGCAAAATGGACATTTTTCTGCATGGAAAATACAGTTCAGTTATCTGTAATCGGTTTCACGGTCACTCCTCTTCGGATCTGTCCCCAACCAATCAACCTGCAAGGACAAAAGTACAACAATCATTTAACAATTCTGTAACGGCCTCTTGCAGCCTACAAATACAAGCACCTATAAAGAAATAGTGTGAGCAAGAACCAAGCAACATGGTATATTGCTACATTCAATCATCATCTTTGAATACAGCATCAAAGTAAAATCTCATTATCTTTAAATACAGTACTGTAGACATAGAATTTGAATACAATGAACACATAGAATTTGAAACTAGTTATCTATCGGATGCCAACACTATACTATACATTCTAAGCCAAAGCAAATGAAATATTGCACCTACCGCCAATGTTTTTCCACCCTACGACTCAATGCAATCTTCTCTCCAATCTCTGTACACACTGGACTGGTGAGCCCAATCTTAGCCAAATCAGCCTTCACAGCCAGTACACGTCCCCCACTGGACAGTGAGCCAATATTCACCATCAAGACCTCATTCTTGGACAGCTTTTGGACCTGGTAAGGAAGAAAAAATCCAAGTCACTGTCAAACAAATGGATGAAGCACCTTTGTCTTCTACCACAACAACTTCTCGTAACATGGTGATCCCACATGACAAAGTTTACCGGAATTCACGTTATGGTCGTTGTTCTTTACCAAGGACAGACTCCATGTACCAGTACATTTATCACATAATCAGTAGCAACCACAATGGGAAAATGGTGCATGAATGAGAGCAATGTATTATAGTTCAATTCCTGCTTCTATGATAAGTTTGTTATCTAGATTCACATATAATACATCTGCAGGAATACTCAAGGTACACGTATATGCAACCCAAATATTATTCACAATAAAAGGAGACATATAAACTGTACTATAGATACTCAGGTCAGCAAAGCAGGTGGAAACCAACAAAAGAAGATGAACAGATCTGGGACAGAACAGTGAACAGAGGAGATATACAGAACTGCACAATGGGAAACCCACACTGGTACCTTAGCGCCCTTCTTGTCCCCTTCCGTTCGAACTCCAAGTAACCGACGAAGCAGAAAATAAGAGATTTCCAACTCAATGTAGATATCTGGCAAAGCTCCAACAGCCCCTAGAACCTGGCCCACCATACGATCTGCTCGGCAGAGTGTGGGGTCAATCTTTGTTCCAACACCTAAAATAAGATGCTTCTTGTTTTATTTGGAGATATTAAAAAAAAAAAAAAAGAACATATGTAAAATTAGACATCTAAGTTTTAATTTTAATACAGTGTTTTGAAAAAATTAAGAGCCTTAGTTAAGAGCCTTACTGCTGGCAGGTTATAAATGTGTATTCCATACAAGAAAAAAAGTCAAAGTTTCATCAAATTTCATTCAAACAGATGCCTGCTTTACCTATTAGGCCTCCTGGTACAGCATACTGCAGGTCATTCTGTTCAGCAAACAGTGACACGATACGGGAAAATATCGGTTTACAGGTTAGTTTGCCTTCGTTGTCCTTTGATACAATGCCAGGACGAACCTCGATTTCTTGACCAACCTTGAAAATAAAGTTTGCAAATCATCAATCTATTAAACAGAAGAACTTCTGTCTTTCATTGCATCAAAAATTGTTGCTATTATTATTGAGTGTTTTTTTTTTAAATGAACCCCACATCAGCCACACTAATCACCATCATTACAGGTTCATACCATAAATTTTTAACAGAATTTATTTACACAGCATTTCCTTGGACATGAATGTTATGATCAGCCTGCAAATAAGCCCTTTACAACAAAACCGCCTGCTATAGTCATATAGTACTTGTTGCTAGATATAGTGTCATATACATTGTGCAGGCCAGATAGGATTGGTGTGTACACTGTACATTAACACCTGAATGACTGGCCTGGAGGATTTACCTAGTAAGCCCGGTCCTTTTCTTTTGGAATGAATCCCCCCATTTCACCCGAGTATATATTTATCAATAGTGGCCGTCATTAATAAGCCAATGATCTTATATCCGGCATTAGAGAATCTAGTTCTAGAATCTGTTCTTAAATTGACTCTCCCTAACCCTACCTTGAGCACTCCTCTTAGAATGCTGCCTCCGGCCACCCCTCCCTTGAGATCCTGGACCTCACAGCCCGGCTTGTTAACATCAAACGACCGGATTACTGAAAGGCAAAGATCCAGATGCTGCATAGTTCTAAATACACATTCAAAGTCCTCACTGGACACATCTTATGGAATCAATAATCCATTAGTTTATTTTCTTCCACCTAAACGACCAGAAATTATGGTGGAATTTTTTATGTAACTGCCTGGGCATCCCATCCAAAGCAGGGGATGTCCCAATTACTAACAGCTATAATCCAAAGTCTTTAGTACCCAGTGATACCCACACTGACTGCCAAAATCTACAGTATTATTGTGGACCACTAACGGAGATATCCTAGAATGATAGATTACCATTACTGTATAAAACTCAGCCGCAACCAACACAAGCCTACATTTCTAATTTACCACGCTAATACCAGTACATTTGGAAAGCCTGCAGTAATCAGAACAAAGATCTTTCTGCTATCATCAGAGATTACATAGTCTTGACCTTGAGCCAAGTCAAAATGTAACTGTGATGTCACAATTGCTATTGTTCTTACCAATCAGTCTGGGTTCGGACAGGAAATCACGGTCGGGGATTGGAATTTTCTTGACGACATATTCACAGACAGCATCAATATTATACTTCAGCTGGGCTGAGATTGGTACAACAGGCGCTCCCTCAGCCACCGTCCCTACAAAGAGCAAGCAAGATACGCGTGAACCATTCACAGACCATAAATCAATATATATGCAAAAATTTCTGCTCCAGGAGTACACAGACTACCACTGGTATTACAGAAGAAATACATGCCTTATGCATATTGTGTTTCTTCTGATGGACATTTTGAATAAAGTTTAACAACGAAACAAGAGAAGACTTCAGTAAACAGCACCCTCACAGGCCATTAATCTGCACAAATTTGGAACACAAATAAATATATTATAACCCTTCACATAGCAATAACATCAAAGCAGAAAATAATAACTGACAAAGCATTAGCCATTTATCAATGAATCTTAAATCTAAAACTAAAGTGGTTTCCATGGCGATTAGTGAACTTCAGGCCTTGACATTACTGGAGCATTGTTTGAATGTAATATTACCACATACATGTGCCTCAGACCAATTTTAAGGTCTGCTATATAACAGTGCCACTACATTCATTATGATATACCTTGTACAAACTTGAGAATCTGATCATATTGTTCCCGTGCCTGGCTCTCCTTCACCAAGTCAATCTTGTTCTGCATGATGACAATGTGTTTGAGCTTCATGATCTCGATGGCAGCCAAGTGTTCTGAGGTCTGAGGTTGGGGACAGGACTCATTGCCAGCTGGAATAACGTATCAGGAGGATAGATTTCTCCACACTCTTGACAGGTCACTGATCATTAACACCTGAAAACTACTTGTCATTTGTATATGGAATGAAAATCATGTTTTTTCCTTCAGCAAAATGGGGTGAACCGAGCTTTCAACCCGTCTCGTTGGGTTCTTCTTCAGAAAACTGACGCTTTCCACTCATACTACCAAGTGTATTGTGTACCTCAGACCAATTCAAAAGTCTGAACTGAACTGAAGCTTACATGTCATTTTTTACCATATAGACTAATATAATCACTGATCCAGATTTAATATCCAAAGGAGGTGATAAAGAACGCCTGGTATTAGCATATATTACTATTTATTCACCACTTTCTCCCCTCAATACATGCACCATCCTGTGCTCTTGCTCTACTGGGCATCAAAGGAAACTTACCAATAAGTAGGAAGGCAGCATCCATAACCGCTGCTCCGTTTAACATGGTAGCCATAAGAATGTCGTGGCCTGGGCAGTCCACAAAGGAAACATGCCTTGAAAAAAAAACTACATGTAGTCTGCACATTTCCAGAATGTGTATAAGCAGTAGATTAATGGTTTTGGTAAACAATGGTAAATCCAAGGCTGTGCTTCTGGTACTTTCTACCACTTTGAACATTACATGCAGAATACAGTATATCAAGGATGGAAAGACAGGCCCATTCCAAAATGCGGTCTCTCAAGACTTAACGACGAGAGCTAAGTAGATATTTATCAAGTTCATATCGACAGAACGAAAGACCTGATGCCACATAACAGATGCAGAAACCATATGCCTAGATTTTAGTCTGTATCTGCATTAGCAAATCCAGCGTGGAGGGCAACTGCTTTTAAAATATCTCCACTGTCAGAAAATAATCTCCATACCTGATTAGTTTATATTTTCCATTGGAACCTGGGTAGTCACAGGGAAAGGTGTCGGGATGGCTGGAGCCCCGAGAGGTGTAACAGTTCGGTCGAGGTACACTAGGATCATCACATTTGTAGATCTATCAGTCAAACAAAAGTGAAATATGATTGTTCGGCAAGGCAATGACAGCTCCGTTTAAAGTTTATTATTGATCAACTTAATATGTACATCACATAGACACATATGTGTGGTAATGTACATAGACATCATTATAATGTTTTTCAGAGCTCACATCAGGGCACTAACTGTGCCCCAGGATCACTCGGGTAAGTACTAAATGAAAAATAAATATTTCAGATATGCACTATTATGTGTGATATCTTTTAACACTAAACCCCATATTGAAAACATTGCAACTTTTCAACCACCCAAAATCTCCATATGCAAGGCATTTTACGTTTTATGCTCAGCTGCTAACACAATACGAAATTACTACCTTAGCATTGGCATATCCTAGCTTAATTGTGATGTTCCTTTCCAATTCATTCTTGAATCTCACAGTCTGCAACAAGAATAAAGACAAGATGCTGACGAGAAAAACACAATCCAACCATCTGTAATGACAGGCATATTGCAATGACTTTATTCAACAGTATAAAATGGAACACATGTAACCATATTTTTACAGACAGTTTTAGTAGTTCACTACTGGTAGTCACTTTCTAGTATACAAATTATATAAATGCACAATGCAACTTTTAGTTCCAAGAAAGCCTTGAATCAGCACAATACCAGCATATTTACATACCTTGCTGGATAAGGGTTAGTACAGAATGTACACGCAGTACACAAAGCACTTACCTGAACTCCAGATATGGCTTTCACTAGAGTTGACTTCCCATGAGCCACATGTCCAATTGTACCTATAAAAGAAATTTTTGTTTCAAGTGGGATAACAGACAAATGCAAAATTGAAAGTTCTAGTCTATAATTGCTACCTGCGATGGGTTTGCTAGGAGCTTCATGCAAAGTTCCTTCTAGTTTACCATGAAACACGCCTGCACCATGAAGTAATTTCAGAAGCACTTGACATAATACATGTACCCACAAATGCAGTCAACATAACAATGCACATTTGCTGAACTGTATGTTTCCTTACCAATATTAATTGTTGCCTGTCTGCTGATCACTTCAGGTGTCAATGCATCCAACTTTGTAATATCCTGCAAATAAAATACAGGTACAAGCCATTATTATTGTACTGAGCAGAAAGATACATAAAGCCCACACAATCAATGGGTTGGCTTGCAGATCCAAGTTAGGCTAACACAGAGCTCTAATACAGCCTATAATGCACAATGTATTATTTATTTTTGAAGGAAAAAGATTCTTTTTCAAACAATCCCAATATTGAAAGTTCAATTCAAAATTGAAATATAAAAGACATTTATTGATGCTGAAAATTGATTTCGGTTGCTGGAGTAAGATAGGTATATATTACAATAGCACACTTCACAAGAAATCTTTGTGAAATGCTGTTGCTGCATCAAGGTAGGACTCTCATTGTCAGCCGTTGAGTCACACAGGATAGTTTCAACTATGTGCCCTTCAGCAATCTTTGTACTAGTAGATTCTTGGCCAATCTTCAGTGACCCTGGCATGTAATTTCCCTGTTGGAACCTGATAAGGAACCACCATGTACTTCTTTTGCTACCCAGTATGTGAAAGGCTGAATATCTGTCTTTACCGGAAGGCGAAAGCAGGGTGTTCAGTCAACTTGTTCGCTGGGTTGACTCAGTCACACACCAATTGAATATGAATATCTTTTTGAAGCCACTTGAAGCTTTTTAACTAGAATTCCTGGTATTTATCTTTAATGCCAATCATCTTAAATTAAATATGTACTATAAATTATAAACATCAAGCATTCTATGGAGCTAGAGCCAGTAAATGTATTAATCATATGTGTAATGTGACAAGTCCAATGAACATGAGGAAGTGAAATATCACTTTCTATAATAGGCAAGCAAAGTAAGGATGGTCATGGATATGAACACCCACATACATGGGCCATTTGTCACGCGTCTGAGTAAAGGTGTAAGTCCCCCCACCCCACCCCGGCACCTATGGAAAAATGGTATCCCCCTGGAGGTCCAGCGACCTTGGTGCTCTGCTTGACAGTTGCAGTTGGTATGACACTGGCAATTTTCTGCAGACTTGTATCAAAAACTCACTGCTGCACACTAGATCCAATTGAAATCTAGGGTTAACTCTCACTCTTTAAACATGTTAAATACCAGTCAATTTTAAATCATTTTCGACATCTTAACTTTGACCTTTCAAGGTCACTCATCAAGGTCAAATGTGATGGTAGTGTTGGACTTTCCATAAGTGATTGCATATTGGTGTTTAATAGTAACATATGGCCTAACTCAGCTACTTTACGAGCTTAACCCTTTGAAA